>RCNB010000631.1_pt1 | contig 22951 bp, 18 predicted proteins | sample 2041321 | NCBI WGS metagenome assembly RCNB01 (sample SAMN09708232, study PRJNA481090) | Marine sediment metagenome, whole genome shotgun sequencing project. | reverse complement strand
CTCAGCACTGGGAGTAAGTAACATTGAACCAGGCAGTTAGTAACAAAACGACGATCACTTCGGTACCCGAGCATACCGTTGAGATCATTACCAATTCCGGTGAGGGAGCGCAAAAGTGTGCCCAGATTTTTGGACAAACCTGTGCAAAGATGGGTAATGGTGTTTGGACGGTGGAAATCATCCCTGCCGAGATCGAACCACCGCACCATACCGTCACCAGTACATCAGGTAATATTATTCGTTTTGGTACCGACAAGGTCACCAACTGGGGTGACCAGTCAAAACTGGCCGTCGCCTTCAATGACCAGGTCTGCCTGTCACGTCACCGACTCGATTCTTTTCATGATGACTGCATTATTCTTCAGGAGAGTTCATGGGAGCACCATGAAGATGAATCCATACGCAAGCAGTACGCGGAAGCGATGGAAGAAATGTCTTGCAAAAACTATCGCTTCATCCAGGTGCCTATCGAAGAAGAAACCCTCAAGGTGGTGGACAACCCCCAGCACGGCAAAAACATGTTTGCACTGGGTATGCTGGCACAGATATACCAGCGTGATCTCTCCATCATAGAAAAGCAAATCGCGCATATTTTCCACAAAAAGCCGGCCAAGGTGACGGAACTCAACGTGCAGTTGGTCAGAAACGGAATGGAATGGGCACGAGAGAACCTGGATTTCCAATTTGATATTGAAACCATACCTGCAGAAGAAGCCCGGGTCGTAATGAACGGCAACCAGGCTGCAGCACTCGGTGCGGTTGCCGCCGGTATGGAAATGTGTGCCATGTATCCGATCACACCGGCAACCTCGGTATCACACGAGCTCGCAGCCATTATTGAAAATTATGGTGGCATTATTCACCAGGCAGAAGATGAAATCGCTGCCGCAGGTGTGGCACTGGGTGCTTCTTATGGTGGCAAAGTGGCGTTGACCGTGACCTCCGGTCCGGGTTTGGCGCTCAAGACCGAGTTTTTAGGCCTGGCAATCATGACCGAAATTCCATTGGTGGTCCTGGATGTCCAACGTGGCGGACCATCAACCGGTTTGCCTACCAAGGTAGAACAGTCTGATTTGCTATCTTCGCTTTTTGGCCAACATGGTGACGCACCGCGCGTGGTGATCGCCCCACGGTCGATCGAAGAGTGTTTCCATTCCATGATCACAGCACGCCGTATCGCTGAAACCTTCCGTTGTGTCGTGATCGTACTGACCGATGCAAACCTCGCGACCGGCGTACAGCAATTTCCCCGACCTGAATTTGACCCACGCTGGCAGCAACAACCCATCGACTTTTCACCAGTACCTGAAGGTCTGCGACCCTATGACTGGGATTCTGAAACCGGTTTGTCCAGGCGCTTCATTCCCGGAACACCCGGTGGTGCGCATACCGTCACCGGTTTGGCACATGACGAATTGAGTAACGTCTCCTATGACCCGCAGAGCAATGAGCGTGGTTGTAAAATGCGCAGCCGTAAGCTGGCAGTTCTCCAATCCACGCTGATACCTCCTGAAATTCACGGTGATGAGGAAGGTGATCTGCTGGTGGTTGGCTGGGGTTCAACCGAGGGCGCCATTGTAGAAGCCGTCGACCGCGCCCGCGACGAAGGACACAAGGTCTCAACCTGTCAGCTGAGTTTCCTGTCACCTATGGAACCCGGGCTGAAAGAAATATTCAGCCGCTTTAAAAAAGTCATGACGGTCGAAATCAATTATTCCGATACCGTAGGCGACCCCTACATCACCGAAGAAACCCGCCGTTATGGTCAACTGGCATGGTTACTCCGTGCACAGACTCTTGTGGATATTGACTGCTGGACCAGTTGCCCGGGACAACCGCTTCGTCCCAATGATATCTATAATTCAATTATTGCAAAAAATAACAAAGGAGCGTCCCAATGAGCAGCATTCCCATTTCCCTGCTGGATATTGAAGAAGACGCGGGCACCAGCCTTGACCCTGAAGATTACCAAAAGAAAGAAGGCAAATGGTGCGCCGGCTGTGGTGATTTCGGCGCCCTGAATGCGGTCAAACGCCTGTTGGCAAAAGAACAGCTCAAACCCGAAAAAATGGCATTTGTATCAGGTATCGGTTGTTCCAGCCGCTTTCCCCATTATGTCAACGCCTATGGCTTTCATGGCATTCATGGTCGTGCGCTGCCAATTGCAACAGGTTTGAAGCTCGCCCGTCCTGAACTTGACGTATTTGTGGTGATGGGTGATGGCGACTGCACATCGATTGGTGCTGGACACTGGTTGCATGCAACCCGCTACAATCCAAACCTGACAGTTCTGTTGCTGGATAACAATATTTATGGTCTGACCAAAAACCAGACCTCACCGACTACACCGCAGGGCTATAAGTCGAACACCTCGCCCAAGGGTGCGGTCCTGCCGGCATTGAATCCATTGCAGACAACATTGGGTATCTCCAACGCATCCTTTGTCGCACAAACAGCCGACTGGGTACCTGCACATCTTTACGCTACTTTGCAGGCTGGATTTGAGCATAAAGGGTTCTCCTTTATCCGCGTATTGCAACGTTGCCCCAAATTTACACCGGATGTCTTCACCGAACAGGTCAAGAATCCCGATCTGACCGAATTGCTAATTCATGAAAATGGTGTGACTGCACCCGGATTGGACAAATTGTTCAAATCACAACGTGTACATGATCCAAAGGATATCGACACAGCACGTTCATTGGCATCAAGAACAGACATGTTACGTCTTGGTATATTTTTCCGTGACGAGAGTTTCCCTGTTTATGATGAGATTCGTGCTGTACCACCCGTAACAGCAGAAGAAAAAGTACAGAAGCTTGAGAAGGAGTTTGATCGTTATGCCGTCTGAAGAAAGAAAGGCACTTGCCCTCGAAGCAGTTCGTCCCCGTATCGAACAGTTTCATTCCGCCCTGACCATCACCGCCAACCAGGTTCGTGGTTTGCTGGCAAGTTCGGACAATACCGAGGCTGACAAGTCGGAATCGCTGGGCCAGTTTGCGAAGGGCAAAATGAATATGGAGCGTTTCAACTCCTTCGCCCCAAATGCACCGACGATAGACTTATCGGCTGAAGCACCCATCAGGGCTGCAGAGGAAGTCTTGAAATCGCTGTTGGACCAGGGTGATGACCTGTTTATTATCAGAACGGAAGAAGGCAAGGGTCTCGGCCACCAGTTGAGTGTCAGGCTGGGATCCATCGGTCGCGCTTTTGCTGCCGCACGTATTGTCGACCTGGCCAAAAAAGGCGCATACAAAGACGACAAGCATGCTGCGACATTGAAGCGCTTTCCCTATGCACAGTGGAACAGTTCAGAAAGAGCTCTTGCCCCGGCTTTGGTCGTTGAGGTATCCGGCGGCGATTTTAAACCTTCGGCCATCGTCCCCCTGCTTGATACCAATATGAAGATCATCTTTAATGTCACCGGTGATGCACCAGCAGGTGCGCTGTCCCGTGTCATTTCGCCACGGGTATTTGTCCAGCAGGAAATCGGTGACGCAAAACTTGAAGCATTTGCTGCCTTTGATGGCATAGCAGTCGCCGCCTATTTGCCATCGACTGCCGTGAGTTTCGTACACGATCCATCAGCGGGCTCAACCACTTATGAACGCTTCACTTCGATCGCATTTCCAAAAGAAGTCCGCAAGCGCGCCATTGGTGGCATTAGTCCTGCACAACAGGCAGAGGACTATACCTTGCTGGAGTCCTTGTCCGTACCTCCTGAAATTGCAGGAGAAGCGACATCGGATCCTGCCGGTAAGCTTTCAGCCTGGCTATTGAGTCAAACAGATTTATCCGGTCTGTCTGCCTAGACACACGGAATTCCGAACATGACTGGAAACCCTATTTTAGACTCGGCCCTTGTATTGGGTGGCGTTGGACTATTCTTCGGCTTCATGATCGCCATGGCGAACAAGAAGTTCCAGGTTTGGGAAGACCCGCGTATTGACGACGTCGAGGAACTACTACCCAGCACCAATTGCGGCGCCTGCGGCCAACCGGGTTGCCGGGCATTTGCAGAGGCTGTTGTCGGTGGTAAAGAACAGCCTTCAGGCTGCACGGTAATGGGACCGGATGACATGGCCGATGTTGCCGCATACCTGGGTGTCGATGCCGGAGAGTCGAATAAACGCGTGGCCCGTCTGCTGTGTGCAGGTGGCAAGAACCAGGCGGTGCAAAACTCTGACTACATGGGTCTGGAAACCTGCAAAGCCGCTGCATCCGTGGCCGGTGGGGGCAAGGGTTGTAATTGGGGTTGTCTGGGCCTGGCGGATTGTGAGGATGCATGTCTGCTTGACGCCATATATATGAATGACGACGACCTGCCTGTCGTTATACCCGATCTTTGTACGGCATGTAACGATTGTGTCATTGCCTGTCCCAAGGATCTTTTTGAGCTGATGCCTATCGAGCAGAAGCTGATTGTACAATGTAAGAATTTGCTCAAAGGTGATGCCGCGGAAGATCTCTGCAGCGTGGCCTGTAATACCTGCAACCGATGTGTTGCCGATTCGGAGCCGGGTGTGATTGATATCATCAATAACCTGGCTGTTATTAATTATGAAAAGAACGAGCTGACCGATCCCAAGGCAATAGCCCGATGCCCGACAGATGCCATCGTATGGGTCGAAGGACAGCAGTTTGTAGATAGCTCAATGGAGCTGGAGAAGAAAGTCGTATGAGCCAGGTGAATAACGAGGCCAAGTATCCGGGAGTTTTCAAAACCGACGACGGAAGCGCGGCAGTTGTAACAATGGAAACCGCTGCAAGTGAAGCAGCAGGCGCCTACCCCATCACACCTTCCACCCAAATGGGTGAAGGCTGGGCCTCCGCAGTAGCACGCGGTGATAAGAATGTTAATGGTCGTCACCTGATTTTCTTTGAACCTGAGGGTGAACATGCCGCAGCGGGTGTGACCGCTGGTATGAGCATGGTTGGTTTACGCTCCACCAACTTCTCAAGTGGCCAGGGTATTGCATATATGCACGAGTCGCTTTATGCGGCCGTGGGCAAACGTCTGACTTACGTGTTGAATGTTGCCTGTCGCGCTATGACCAAGCACTCCCTGAATGTTCACGCGGGTCATGATGACTACCATGCGATCGACGACACGGGCTTTTTCCAGCTGTTTGCCAAAGATGTCCAGGCCGTTGCGGACATTAACCTGATTTCGCACCGGGTTGCAGAGCTTTCTTTGAATCCCGGTATATGCGCACAGGACGGTTTTCTTACCAGTCATGTGATCGAGTCCTTTTATGAACCCGAGCGTGAGTTGATTAAGGAATACCTCGGTGACCCGGCAGATATCATTGATTCACCCACAGGTGCACAACGCGCTGTATTCGGTAAGCAACGTCGACGTATTCCCGAGCTTTACAATTTTGACTACCCGGCCATGTTGGGTACCGTTCAGAATCAGGAAGCCTATGCGCAGGGTGTTGCTGCTCAACGGCCATTCTATTTTGACCATATCGCCGATCTGACCGATCAGGCCATGGAAGAATACGCCGCACTTTCCGGTCGCAAATATGAACGTGTGATGGGATATCGCATGGAAGACGCCGAGTATGTCATTCTCGGTCAGGGCTCCGTGATCTGTAATGGGGAAGCCGTGGTTGATTACCTGCGTAAAGAACGTGGAATCAAGATCGGCGTGGTCGATATGGTCATGTATCGCCCATTTCCGGCTGACATGGTCTCGCACATCCTCGCGGGTAAAAAAGGCGTCGTTGTCATGGAACGTACCGATCAGCCGTTGGCGGTTGAATTGCCCATGATCCGTGAAATCCGTTCAGCGATGGCGCAGGCGACCGAAAATGGCCGTGCCGGTAATGATCATGCCGAGACACTTCCCTACGCTGGTCTGGCCGCATTGCTGCCTGATCAGATTCCGGATTTATACTCTGCCTGTTTCGGCCTCGGTAGCCGCGATCTGCAACCCGGTGATCTCATTGCTGCGGTTGATAACATGCTTGAGGGCGGTCGTAAACAGCGTCAGTTCTACCTGGGATTTGAGTTTATCCAGAAAGACACCCGTCTTCCGAAGATGCAGATCTGGCAGGAAAAGATTCTTGCTGACTACCCCAATGTTGGCGATTTGGCTCTGCCTTCTGCCGGTGACCTGAACCTGTTCCCAGAAGATTCGGTTGAATTGCGTATCCACTCCGTCGGTGGTTGGGGTGCAATCACGATGGGTAAAAACCTGGCAATGACCGCTGGTCAGTTGCTGGGTTTGCATATCAAGGCCAATCCGAAATATGGTTCAGAAAAGAAAGGCCAGCCAACAACTTTTTATGCGATGCTTTCACAAGAGCCGATTCGATTAAATTGTGAGCTCAAGCATGTCAACGTAGTACTCTCGCCTGACCCCAATGTATTTTTGCACTCGAACCCGCTTGCAGGTTTATGCGATGAAGGTGTGTTCATAATTCAGAGTGAACTTTCCGGTGAAGAACTCTGGAACAGTTTCCCCAAGACAGCACAACGAGTCATTCGTGCCAAGAAGATCAAGGTCTTTGCTGTCGACGGTTTTAATATTGCCTTGTCCGAAGCCTCAAAGGTAGAACTTCGCTACCGTATGCAGGGTGTGGCATTTATGGGTGCATTCTTCAGTGCTGCACCGTTAATGTCCTCACACAACCTGTCACGTGAGCGTTTGATGGAAGGTATCCGCAAACAGCTGGACAAGAAATTCGGTCACCTTGGTGAGCGTGTTGTCGAGGATAACATCCGTGTTATCACCCGTGGCTTCGATGAAGTAGTACAACTCCACCCCGAAGAGTTCCTCGATGAAGGTCATGAAGAGTTGCTGCCATTAATCCCGCATAGAATGGACAATGCCGATGCAGAATCAGGTCTGGGCAACCAGGCGGATTTCTGGAACCAGGTATGTGTTCAATACAAGACAGGTAAAGACATTATCGCTGATCCATTTACAGCGATCGCAGCCATCCCGGCAGCCACCTCAAGTATGCGCGATATGTCGGCGGTTCGTTTCAATGTGCCTGAATTTGTCGCCGAAAAATGTACCGGTTGTGCAAAATGCTGGACCCAGTGTCCTGACTCCGCCATACCGGGTGTTGTCAGCACCGTTGAAGAAGTACTCGAAGCTGCGGTTAGAACGGTATCAAGCCCACAAGAACCGCTGACACGCTTCAACCAGGTTATTCGTCATCTTGGTAAAGAAAGTCGCAAGATCATCTCTGCCGGTACCTTCAAGACCTTTGCCAAAGTACTAAAACAGGCCTATATCACGGTCGCCGACAAATCCAGTTGGGATGCCGAGCGTCGCGCGGAAGTCGATGAGCAATACAACAAGATTTATGCGGTAGTAGAATCGTTCCCGCTGGCCAAAACCACTCCGTTCTTTGATGTGCCGGAAGGCAAGAAGAAAGGTTCCGGCGGCCTGCTGTCCATTACCGTAAATCCTGAAACCTGTAAGGGTTGTGACATCTGTGTGGCAGTCTGTACCGATGGCGCGCTACTGAGCATTCGTCAGACAGACGACTACCAGGAAACGCTTCAGGAAAACTGGAAACTCTGGAACAACCTGCCCGAAACTGACGATCACTTCATCAAGATTTCCAGTCTCGACGAAGGTATCGGCGTGATGTCATCGTTGCTGCTGAAACAGAGCAATTATATGTCCATGGCCGGTGGTGATGGTGCCTGCATGGGTTGTGGTGAGAAAACCACCATTCACCTGTTGTTATCCACCGTCAACGCCTTCATGTCGCCACGTGTTGAAGAGCATGTCAAAAATCTTGGTCGTCTGATCAAGGATCTGGATGCGAAAGCCCATGAAATGCTGGTTTCTGAGACCGATCTTGACGATGTCTCCGCCGATGCAGATTTACTATCAGTTGAGCTCAGTGGTGAGAAAAAGGAACGCGTTTTGCTGATTCGTAAGGCCATCAAGGAACTCAAAGACCTCAAATGGCGTTACGAAGAAGGCCCGAGTGGTCGTGGTCGCGCCAACCTTGGCTTCACCAACTCCACAGGTTGTAGTTCGGTCTGGGGTTCTTCCTATCCGTATAACCCTTACCCGTTCCCATGGGTTAACCACCTGTTCCAGGATGCGCCATCAGTTGCTGTTGGCGTATTCGAAGGTCACATGCGTAAGATGGCCGACGGTTTTGTCAATGTCCGCAGGGCCGGAAAATTATTGTCTGACAGCTACGATGCCGCCGTCGATGAGGAATTCTTCGACAATTTCGAATGGCACCAGTTCGATGATGATGAATTCACACTGTGCCCGCCATTGTTCGCAGTTGGTGGAGATGGCGCCATGATGGACATCGGTTTCCAGAACCTGTCGCGTGTGATGGCTTCCGACAAACCGATCCGTGTGATTGTTGTGGATACACAGGTCTACTCCAATACCGGTGGACAGGCCTGTACCTCCGGCTTTACAGCACAGGTCTCCGATATGGCCGAATACGGCATGGATCACCACGGCAAGGAAGAAACCCGTAAAGAACTGGCCCTGATTGCCATAGCACATCGTGGCGTTTTCGTGATGCAGTCCTCGCAGGCAACGCCTTCTCACTTGATTCAGAACGTACTGAAGGGTCTGCAGCAACGACGTCCTGCACTGTTTATTCTCAATACTCCATGTCCTCCTGAGTGGGGCCTGGCAGATTTCGGTGCACCCGATGCTGCCAAGCTGGCACTTGAGAGCCGTGCGGTACCCAACATCGTCTACAATCCGGAAGATGGAACCACCTTCTCAGAGCGTATGGACCTGGAAGGCAACCCGTCTCCATTGGATACGTGGACGACCTATGAACTGAGCTATCTCGATGATGAGGAAGCAGAGCAGAAAATGACCTTGCCGGTCACAACTGCAGACTGGGCCCTCGGTGAAGCCCGTTTCCGTCGTCATTACAAACCCGCTAGAAATGAGGACGATCTGGTCCTGTTCCACGAATACCTGGAACTGGATAAAGAAGATCGTGAAGACGCAACGGCATTTATTTACACGGTCGATGCCAAACGCCACCTGAGCAAGGTCATCGTTTCCAAAGAGATTGCACAGCTTGCTGATGAACGTCTGGGGCACTGGGCGCAGTTGAAGGAAATGGCCGGTCTGGATGTTTCCGACAATATGCGTGATGCGGTTTCCGAGACCCTCGAAGAGGAAGTGGATGCACGTATCGCTGCAGTAACGGCAGAGTACGAGGCCAAGATCGCCAAGCTGACAACCCAGTATCCGTTGTTGATCGCAAGGCGCCTGGCAGAAGGCCTGTTGAAAGGCAGCGCTGAGAAGACGGTTGCGGAGTTGCTTGAAAAGGCGGAAAACTGGGATGGCCCTGCTGTCCAGGCACCTGCTGATTTCAATATTCCGAGCCCATCAGCCCAGGCTGCACCAGCAGCGGCAAGCGCCACTGCTACGGCAGTGGCAGCAGCACCGGTAGTTGCGGATGACGATGACGACTTTGGTAATGAACCGTATATCGACACCCTGCGCTGTACGTCCTGTGATGACTGCCTGAAGCTTAACCCGAAGGTGTTTATCTACAATGACGACCAGCAGGCTGAAATTGGCGATGCCAAGGCAGGCACATTCAAGCAGATCGTGATGGCCGCAGAGGCTTGTCCGGCAGAATGTATTCACCCGGGTGATCCGCTCAATCCAAAAGAAAAAGGTTTGGATAAGCTGATCAAACGTGCTGAGCCTTTCAATTGAGCCGAGTATAGATACGGAAGCCTGAAATGAAAGGACTGCCCAGTTTTAAACACGGGGTTCACCCTCCGGAGAACAAGGACATCACCTCGGGATTTGCCTCGAAGCGATTCCCGTTCCCAAAGGAAGTGATTCTGCCCTTGTCACAGCATATTGGAACACCGTCCAAGGCACTGGTTCACCCCGGTGATCATGTTGAGCGCGGTGATGTGATAGCCCAAGCGGAAGGGTTTATTTCCTCGACCGTACACGCGACCGCGTCCGGTACGGTCAAATCCATCGAACTTTGGCCGCACCCCAATGGCGGTATGGCGCCATCCATCCGTATCGAGGTGGACCCTAATTCCCCGCAAATGCGTCGTCAGAGGATGGTGCCACGCTGGCAGGATGTGAAGGACGAAGATCTTTCGAAGGAAATTGCCAAGGCCGGTATCGTCGGTCTTGGTGGTGCAGCCTTCCCTTCCCATGTAAAACTTTGCCCGCCCAAGGACCAGCCCGTTGATGTGCTATTGATCAACGGTTGTGAATGTGAACCCTATCTCACATCGGACCACCGGGTGATGCTGGAAATGCCGGAAATGGTCTATGAAGGTATCCGGATTGCCTTGAAAGCACTGGGTATCACCCGTTGCGTGATCGGCATCGAGGCCAACAAACCCGATGCCATCGAATTAATGCGTAAGACCAAACCTGATGATCTTGATGTCACCGTTCAGCCCCTGACGGTTAAATACCCACAGGGCGCGGAGAAGATGCTCATCAAAGCTGTCATGGGCAAGGAAGTTCCTTCGGGTTCATTGCCGAGCGCAGTGGGTGCGATGGTTCAAAATGTTGCCACGGCGGCTAACGTTGCAGCTGTCTTTGAGACCGGACACCCGCTGATTGAGCGTATTATTACGATCACTGGCAAGGGTATAAAGAACCCCGGGAATTGGAAGATACCCTTTGGCACCAAGCTTCGTGATGTCATCGAGCATTGCGGTGGTTTGACCGAAGATGCGGCCGAAATCGTTTTCGGTGGCCCAATGATGGGTCTTGGACAGGCAAATCTTGACGTACCCATTCTGAAAGCGACCGGTGGTATATTGATACTGTCAAAGGACGAATGTAAACGACAGGACATCATGCCGTGTATCCGTTGTGGCAAGTGCCTGGAAGCCTGTCCCGTTTTCCTGAACCCGCAAATGATGGGCCAACTTGCTAAAGCAGAACGTTACGAAGAACTGGTTGAAGATGCCCATCTGAATGACTGTATGCTTTGTGGCAGCTGTTCATATGTCTGTCCGTCTAATATTCCGCTGTCACAATATTTCGCGATGTCGAAAACCCAACTAAGAAGACTGCCCACGTCATGACCGAAACCAATATCAAAATCACTGCGTCACCGCACGTAAGGTCAGCCGATTCCACAATAAAGATCATGTGGTCTGTGGTCTACAGCCTGATACCTGTGATTGCCTGCTCAATCTTTTTCTTTGGACCCAGTGCTATCCTGGTGATACTCGCGGCAGTCGCAGGCTGTCTGCTGACTGAGCGCCTGTTCGGATCCACACCCGGTTCGATCTCAGATGGTTCTGCCATGATCACCGGCCTGTTACTGGGTCTCACCCTGCCGCCTGGCTTTCCACTCTGGATGGCTTTCCTGGGTGGTTTCTTTGGTATGGCCTTTGGCAAGATCATCTTTGGCGGTCTGGGGCAGAATGTTTTTAACCCCGCCCTGGTCGGTCGCGCGTTTTTACAGGCCGCATTCCCCGTGGCAATCACCACCTGGCCGGCAAAATCAGCAAACTGGTTCAGCCTTCAAGGGGATAATTTCGCCCTGCCCTTCATGAGCCCCGTAGTCGACGCAGCGACCTCCGCTACTCCACTGGGTAACATGAAATTCGGTGATGACCCCGTGATCACGCCGATTTTGGATTTGCTTATGGGTACCACCGGTGGCTCCCTCGGAGAAACATCGGCCATTTTTATCCTGTTAGGCGGTCTTTACCTGGCTTACAAGGGGCACCTGAACTGGCATATTCCGTTAAGTATTTTTGTATCCACTTTTGTCGTCTCAGGCTTGTTTTATGCACTGGGTGTTTCACAATTTCCTCCATTGTTCATGCTTTTCTCCGGCGGCATGATGCTTGGCGCTTTTTATATGGCGACCGACATGGTTACCTCCCCAATGACCAACAAGGGCTGTTGGCTGTTTGGCTTTGGTATCGGCTTCCTGGTGGTCATCATTCGAATCTGGGGCGGTCTGCCCGAAGGTGTAATGTATGCCATCCTGTTGATGAATGCGCTGGTGCCATTTATCAATCGCGCGACGCAACCTCGCTTGTTCGGAACCTCCGGTAAGAAAAAGGAGGCCAAGTCATGAGCGAAAATGGCATGAAAGAAGAAATTGCTGTCGAAGAATCGACCACGCCCGAATCGCAGGAAATGCCGGTCAAAGAGGCAGTTTCCACATTCCGGTTGGTTGCTACCCTGGCAATTGCCGGTGCCCTCGCTGGTCTCCTGATCGTACTGGTCAACCAACATACAAAACCGATCATCGACAAGTACAAGGCCGAACAGCTTCAATTGGCGGTCTACGAAGTACTTCCGGGGATTGAACGTTACAACACGTTTTACCTGGTTAACGATGCACTGTCCCTGAGTCTCCCGGATGGCGCCAAGGAAAGTGAGTACAGGCGAATCTACGTGGGCTACGACTCCGCAAACAAAGTCAGCGGTGTGGCCATTTCACGTGGGGAATCAGGCTTTCAGGATATTGTCCAGGTCATTTTTGGTTTTGATCCGGTCAACGGCAAACTTACCGGCATGAAGATACTCGACAGTAAGGAAACTCCGGGGCTTGGCGATAAGATATTCAAGGATCTGAATTTTGTTAATCAGTTTTTCGCTGGCCCTGAAACGCCCCTGGTGGCTGTTAAGGCAGGCGCCGGCAAAGGGAAACCGAATGAGATCGATACCATAACGGGTGCAACGATTTCCTCAAAGGTCGTTATCAGCGTCATTAACAATGGACTGAAAGAATGGAGGCCCGTCATTGACCGGGGTATTCCACAGGCACCCGCCGTTTCAGCCGATGAGGAAGTGAGCCCATGAGAAAGACAACACCATCTCAGGACTTTATTCGCGGTATCTGGAAAGAGAACCCCGTTCTGATCCAGATGCTCGGTCTGTGTCCGGCATTGGCCGTAACCAACAGCGTGGCCAATGCTTTGGCCATGAGTGCGGCGACCTTCTTTGTCATTTGCTGTTCGAGCGTGCTGATATCGACCTGTAAGAAGTTTATTCCACACGAAGTCCGCATTTCGTCTTATATCCTGGTCATTGCTACATTTGTGACCCTGGCCGACATGATGTTACAGGCCTACGCACCGGTACAACATAAGGAACTGGGTGCTTTTATCGCACTGATTGTTGTGAACTGCATGATACTTGGCCGTCAGGAAGCTTTTTCTGCCAAGAACAACGTTTTCCGCTCACTGTTAGATGCCATCGGAACGGGTATCGGTTTCACCATCGCGCTTGTGATGATGGGTGGTTTTCGGGAAATCCTGGGTGAGGGCAGATTCCTTGGATACTCCTTGTTCGGGCCTAACTTTGAGCCTTGGGTCATCATGGTTCTTCCGGCAGGCGGATTCCTGACACTTGGTTTTATCTTGCTTGCGATGGGATTTTTCGAGCAACGCAAGAAAGCCAGAATTGAACAGACAGCGGAGGTTTCATCATGAATGACCAAACTCTGTTCTCAGTTTTCTTCTCCGCCATGGTCGTGAACAACTTCACGCTGGCCATGTTCCTCGGTCTGTGTCCATTTATGGGTGTTTCCGCAAGGGTGGAAACAGCACTGCGTATGGGTCTGGCCAATATTTTTGTGCTGGTACTCACGTCACTCAGTGCCTGGGTACTCAACACCTATATCCTGGAAACGGTTCCCTACCTGCGTATCATCTCGTTTATCATCGTGGTCGCATCCCTGGTCCAGATCGTAGAGATGGCTGTCAAGAAAATGTCACCCACCCTGTTCCGTCAGTTGGGTATCTTTCTCCCATTGATGACCACCAACTGCGCCATTTTCGGCCTGGCGATATTCCAGACCAATCGTGGTTATGGCTTTATGCAGGGAATCACCTTTGCAGTGGGTGCTGGTCTGGGTCTGACACTGGCACTGGTGCTAATGGCTTCCATACGTGAATCCGTTGAGTTCTCAGATGTGCCCAGTATCGCCCGGGGCACCGGCCTGGTGCTGATTATCGCCGGCACATTGTCCATGGCCTTTATGGGCTTTGCAGGACTATTGTAAGAGCATGGACAACTATATCGCGCCTTTACTGCTTTTCATTGTGCTGTTTGTCGGCTTCGGTCTTAGCCAGCGTGGTAAAAAGAGCGGGGGTGGTTGTTCTGACTGCACGGGCACCGGATGTTCAGATAAATCCGAGTGCAGTAAAGAGAACAACCCGAGCTAGAACCCAAAAAAAGCAACACCAAGACCACAAAGCAGGATAGTGCTGCCGGCCATGGCATGACTGAAGCGTTCGAAGCGCTTTAGTTTGACAGTTTTGAGACCCAATAAGGAAACCGTAACCACCAGGGTCATGGTCAGAACCGTAACCACTCCGAATACTGTCGTCACCATCACTACCCCGAGAAGGCTCTCGCGGGCAGCTGGATACATCAATAATGGAATCAGGGGTTCGCAGGGCCCCAGCACAAATATGATAAAGATGATCCATGGCATCAAACTTGTTTGCTTATCGTCATGGACATGCGCGTGTGACTGGTGATGATCGTGTGTATGACGGTGTGTAGTCTCACCATGCTCGTGCCAATGGGTATGGGGTCTGTTGCGAACAGCCTGACGCAAACCCCAGGCCGTGTAGGCCACTCCCAGTCCAATCAACATCCAGGCAGCCAGGTTGCCACGCATACCCTCCAGCCATTCCAATGAAGCGAGCTGCGTACCCAGGGTAATACCCAAAAAGCCAAGTACGACCGAACCCCCTAAGTGACCCAAGCCACACAACAAAGTGATTTTCAGAGTCTTTAAAGTGTCCCAACCACGTGCTTTAGCCATAACCAGGAATGGGATGTAGTGATCCGGTCCAAGGAGCGTATGCACCATCGCGATGACTGCTGCTGACAATGTCAGCGTAATGATTTCAGTAGACATTAATTCGTAACCTACGTTTCATTCTTAGATTCATTTTTCCTAATACAACCCCATTTTACTTAGTGCTGTATATCATTGTTTTTATTGCCTTATTCAAAGCAAATCCTGCAAACCAGAATCATGCCAAACAGCACTAAAAACATGTTCAATCTTTGACCAAATTATCGACAGAAATAATGATCTAGATCAGTTAAACCGCCGGTTATACATGGTCTACTCCGCTCATATTATATTCATTCGAATGCCATCAAAATACGACTGTAAGGATGCCGAAAATGAGAGGATATAGTTGGTGCCATGACGTAGTTTACTTCGTCCCGCGAGGGTGCACGTCATGAAAACCATTAAAGGGTTCATAAGCAAGCGTTTATCAAAAACTGGCAACGCTCCAGATCTTTTGCTGCAACATCTTGACGTTATTCAGTGTCAATATTCACACATACCAGAAAAAGCCATACAGATACTGTCTGAGCGGTTAAATACACCGTCCATGCAGATTAATGCTGTCATTGACTTCTACTCTTTTCTACATAGAAGAGCCCGTGGTGAATATGATATCCGCTTTAGCGACAACATCACCGACCGTATACTCGGTAATCAGAATCTGTTCAAAAGCCTGTGCAAAAAGCTGGGTGTCGAACCTGATGTGCCCCGGGCGGATGGCAAGGTTACCGTTTCCCTGACCTCCTGTACTGGAATCTGTGATCAGGGACCGGCAATGCTGGTCAATGGAATGGTAGTTTCAAACCTGACTGAGAAACGCATACACAAAATGGTTGGCCGTATCGAAGCAGGTATTCCCCTGTCAGACTGGCCAAAATCCCTATTTGTTGTAAAAGATAACATCCGGCGGAAAGACAAGCTCTTGTCTGATGACATCATCAAAGGCAGTGCAATTGGTGCCCTTGCCGCCACCGGTAGTGAAGTGATGCTGCAGAGGCTTGAGGATTCAGGTCTACGCGGTCGCGGCGGTGCCGGTTTTGGCTCCGGTATTAAGTGGCGTATTTGTCGTGAAGCAGAAGCAGACGAGCATTACGTTGTATGCAACGCGGATGAGGGTGAACCGGGCACATTCAAAGACCGGGTTCTGCTCAACAGTTTCGCTGACGACCTGTTTGAAGGCATGACAGTTGCCGCCGGCATCGTCGGTGCAAAAAAGGGTCTGCTCTATCTTCGACGTGAATACCTGTATATGCGTGATGCACTGGAAAAAACCTTGCATAACAGACGCAAGGCCAAACTCCTGGGTAAAAAGATACAGGGCCACAAGGGCTTTGATTTCGACATTGAGATCCACATGGGCGCCGGTGCCTATATTTGCGGTGAAGAATCCGCCTTGATTGAATCACTGGAAGGAAAGCGCGGTATACCGCGTGACCGCCCACCCTACCCGGTTACTTGTGGTTACAAAAATAAACCGACGGTACTCAACAACGTCGAAACCTTTGTAGCAGCCGCGAAAATTAGTGTTTTTGGCTCAGATTGGTACGACTCAGTTGGCACCAAGCAATCCAGTGGAACCAAGCTATTGAGCATCTCCGGAGATTGTGAGCGCCCGGGCATCTATGAATACCCATTTGGCGTCACCATTCGGCAGATTCTGGTCGATTGCGGTGCGAGCGATACACAGGCGGTACAGGTCTCAGGTGCTGCCGGGGCCACTATTCCACCGCAGGAGTTCTACCGTAAAATCGCTTTTGAGGATGTGCCATCCGGCGGATCCTTCATGATCTTCAATCAGCAACGTGACTTAATGAAAATGGTACTGAACTTTGCCAGGTTCTTCGCTCATGAGAGTTGCGGTTTTTGTACACCCTGTCGTGTTGGCGGCAGATTGATGGAAGACCTGGTTGAAAAAGTGATGGTTGGATATGCGACCCGCTACGATCTCAAAGAGATGGAGCGTATTGGCCTTGTCATGAAGACGACCGCGCACTGTGGACTCGGGTCTACGGCCCCCAATCCGATTCTCGATACCCTGACGAAATTTCCAGGCATTTATTCAAAACGCCTGCACAACACGAGTCACACGCCTGCTTTCAATATGACCAAAGCACTGGATCTCTCCAGGCTTCTGACAGGTCGTGAAGATGAAGACGCATACCTGGAGTTGACCGATGAACAATGAAAACACCTTCAGACTGGATGGCACGGATATACCCTTTGAAGAGGGCGATACAGTCATGGATGCCGCCCTCAGGGCCGGCGAATACATTCCGCACCTGTGTCACAACCCTGAGTTCAAACCTCACGGTAGCTGCCGCTTATGTGTGGTTGATGTCAATGGCCGCCATCAGGCTTCCTGTACACTTCCGGCAGAAAAAGGCATGGACGTGGATAATAGTTCTGATGCGATCATGGAAAAACGGCAAATGTTATTGCAAATGCTATTTGTCGAAGGCAACCACACCTGCCCTGCCTGTGAAAAAAGTGGTGCCTGCCAGTTGCAGGCAGTAGCTTATGAGGTAGGAATGCTGAGCCCACACTTAACGCACTTCTTTCCAAAGCGTTCTATCGATGCTTCTCACCCGGACATTGTCTTTTACCATAACCGTTGTATTTTGTGCGGCTTGTGCGTACGCGCGAGCGATACTGTTGACAAGAAATCCGTCTTCGCGATTTCCGGTCGTGGTATTGACAGCAAACTGGTATTCAACTCACCCGATGGCAAATTGGGTAACAGTGAATTGGCATTTACGGACAAGGCGGTGTCGGTATGTCCGGTCGGCGCTATCATGCCAAAACACCTGGGCTACGAAACACCCATTGGTGAGCGTTTATACGATAAAAAACCCATCAGTATTGTCGGTGATGTCGCTTCACATGTTAACACCGAGAAACCCTATATAGGTGATGACAATCATGAATAAACCACTGATAAATGAACACGGAACCAAGGAAAAACTGATTGTTGCCACTGCCCCATTGTGTGGTTGTTTTGGTTGTCATATGTCCCTGCTGGATATCGACGAACGCATCCTTCAGTTGGTCGAACTGGTGGAATTTGACAAGTCGCCTATAACGGACATCAAAACCATCGGAAAATGTGATATCGGTCTGATTGAAGGTGGAGTGGCCAACGTCGATAACGTTGAAGACTTGCGTGATTTCCGCAATAACTGTGATGTTCTCGTGGCAGTTGGAGCTTGTGCGGTCAATGGCGGCGTCCCGGCTATGCGCAATCAGTTTGATATCAAGGAATGCCTGGAGGAGGCCTATATTCTCGGTATAGGTATAGAAAACCCGCATATTCCCAATGACGTTGAACTACCACTATTGCTTGACAAGGTCCATCCGATACACGAAGTCGTGCGGGTTGATTATTTTCTTCCCGGCTGTCCGCCTTCGGCTGACATGTTTTGGAAATTTCTGACAGACGTCATCAGCGGCAACGCCATCAACTTCCCTTACAACTTAATTCACTACGACTAGTCTGCAACGACTGACAGAGAGAAATAAAATGTCATCAGCACTGGAAACAGCTCAAAATCCTGAAAACCTGAAACGCATTGTCATTGAACCCGTGACACGTGTTGAAGGCCATGGAAAAGTAACACTACTGCAAGGCAAAAACCGTAACATCAGACAGGCACGTCTGCATATTACGGAATTTCGTGGGTTCGAAAAATTTATTCAGGGAAGACCGTACTGGGAACTGCCTGTACTGGTACAAAGATTGTGTGGCATTTGCCCTGTCAGTCATCATCTTGCCGCTGCAAAAGCAACGGACATGATCGTCGGGGCGAGAGAACTCACACCGACAGCCGATAAAATTCGAAGGTTGATGCATTTCGGCCAAACACTGCAATCTCATGCCCTGCATTTCTTCCACCTTTGCTCGCCCGATCTATTGTTCGGTTTCGATGATGAAGTACGTCACCGCAACATCGTAGGTGTCATAGAAGACTGCCCTGAAATCGCCGTTCAAGGCGTTATGATGCGTAAGTATGGACAGGAAATCATCCGCGTCACTTCGGGCAAACGTGTTCACGGAACCGGTGCTATACCCGGTGGTGTCAACAAGGCCCTGACCAAGGCAGATGTCGCTTACCTGAAAGAGGATATTGACCAGAACCTTGCCTGGGCACAGGGTGCTGTTGAGTTGATCAAGAAGGTCTTCTTCGAGGAGCTCGACTATCACATGGCATTTGCAGGTATCGATACCAGCATGATGAGCATGGTTAATGCCGATGGATCATTTGAGCTTTACCATGGCGGTCTGCGCGCAAGGGACAATATGGGCAAGGCCATATTCGATCATGTCGACTACCGAAATTACACCGACTATCTGCGTGAGAGTGTCAAGGACTGGAGCTACATGAAGTTCCCCTTTATCAAGTCCCTGGGCGAAGAGGAAGGCTGGTACCGTGTCGGTCCGCTGGCACGTGTAAACAACTGTGATTTCTTTTCTACCCCATTGGCCGAAGCAGAAAGACAAGAATTCATGAGCATCGGTAATGGCCTGCCTGTTCAATCCACCATGGGATATCACTGGGCGAGGCTGATAGAGGTTCTTCATTGCACAGAAGCAATTGCTGAATTGTTAGATGATCCTGATCTGATGGGTAGTGACCTGCGTACCAAGGGTGAAATGCAACACATTGGCATAGGTGTGATTGAAGCGCCTCGAGGCACACTGTTCCACCATTACGAAATTGATGATGACGGTATTGTTCAAAAGGCCAGCCTGATCGTATCAACCACCAATAACAACCAGGCAATGAATGAATCGATCCGCAAAGTAGCCAACCAGTACCTGGATGGCCACCGGCTGAACGAAGCATTACTCAACCAGGTTGAAGTTGCCATTCGGGCCTACGACCCGTGTCTGTCCTGCGCGACTCACGCGATTGGAAAGATGCCTTTGGAACTGAACCTGATGGGTGAAGATGGTGAATTAATTGACCGGCTCGAGAAAAGAGTTACGGGCCAGATCCAGAGGACCCTCTAGGAAACCACATGAACGGTAAGGCAACACTCGCCCCCGTTCTGGTTTTGACCTATGGTAATCCGTCACGGGGCGACGACGCTCTTGGTACGGCAATATTTGATTTGCTGGAGGAGAACCCACCGGATAACGTTGATTTACTGACCGATTTTCAGCTGCAAATTGAACATGCGACGGACCTCGAAAACCGTGAATATATTTTGTTCATTGATGCCGGTGTTTCCTGCGCGGAACCCTTTGAATTGAGCCGGCTAACGGCAATAAAGGATGACAGCTTTACGACTCACGCCATGAGCCCGGCATCTGTTCTTTCGGTATATCAACAGATCTACCAGCGGGACCCGCCACCTTCCTACCTGCTCACCATCAGGGCCTATGAGTTTGGTCTTGGAAAGGATATGAGCGATGCCGCCAGGGAGAATCTGGCCAAAACCTACGACTACCTGAAGGAAAACCCACCCTGGGCAAGTTCTGTTTCTGCGTGACGGTGCTTTGAAAATAGCCGAATACAATTGATCCAGAGCAAATTGTTGGTCCAATAGATATTATATTATTGTTACCACATCGATAAACCGTGGGAAGAGCTGCTCTGTCCGCCCTCTTCTTACCCGAATGAGGAGTGGAGATCACATGGCTAATATTGCAATTGTCGGCGCCAACATCGGTGGCTTACCAGCCGCTTACGAAATACAGGAAATTCTGCAAAAGGATACACCGGGTGACCACAAGGTCACCGTGGTATCGAATGTGGCTGATTTCAGTTTTGTACCCTCCAATCCATGGGTCGCAGTGGGTTGGCGTAAACGCGCTGATACCAGCTTCTCACTGAAGGGACCTTTGCAGAACAAGGGCATAGATTTCATCCACAGCGCGGTTACAGAAATCAAGCCAGATGACAACCAGCTTCTCCTGGAAAATGGCAACACCGTTGACTATGACTACCTGGTGATCGCAACTGGACCATCACTCGCATTTCATGAAGTTGAAGGTCTTGGTCCTGAGGGCCATACACAATCCGTGTGCACCATAGGCCATGCCGAAAAAGCCTGGGAACAATGGCAGGAATTCGTACAAAATCCCGGACCGATAGTCGTTGGTGCTGTTCAGGGCGCGTCCTGCTTTGGCCCTGCATACGAATTTGCAATGATCATGGAAACCGATCTTCGCAAGCGGAAAATCCGCGACCGTGTGCCGATGACCTATGTCACCTCAGAGCCCTATATTGGTCACCTTGGCCTGGGTGGCGTCGGTAATTCCAAGGGCTTACTGGAGTCCGAATTCCGTCAACGTCATATCAACTGGATCACCAATGCAAAAGTAGACCGTGTAGAAGAAGGCAAAATGTTTGTGCACGAGTACAACAACGAAGGTGAGTTGTTCAAAGAGCATGAGTTGGAGTTCAACTACTCTATGATGCTACCGGCTTTCCTCGGCATCGACGCGGTCAATAATGTTGGTGAGGACCTGGTCAATCCGCGTGGTTTTGTCAAAGTTGATGACTATCAACGCAATCCCAAATGGAACAATATTTATTCCGTGGGTGTATGTATTGCGATTCCACCTGTTGAAGCTACCCCGGTACCAACGGGCACACCAAAGACTGGTTACATGATCGAATCTATGGTGGCGGCTACAGCACACAACATCTCCAATGACATCAAGGGTAATGCCCCTGAGAAAGTGGCGACATGGAACGCATTCTGCCTGGCAGATATGGGTGATACCGGTGCCGCGTTCATTGCAGCGCCGCAGATACCCCCGCGCAATATCACCTGGGCCAAGAAGGGTAAATGGGTACACTGGTCCAAGGTCGCATTCGAGAAGTATTTCATATTCAATATGAAACGTGGCTCGACCGACCCCCTGTTCCAGAAACTCGCTTTGAAAGTAATGGGGCTTAATCGACTTAAGGATTGACCTAAAACGACAGGAAAGGTGGGGTCAGAGTCACGTGATTCTGACCCCAATGGTTCACCCCAATCAATACAATCCCGCTACAATGACCCATGTTAAAAATCACTGATCAGGTTAGCCTTGCAGACGATGAGATCGAAATAAACGCCATCCGGGCGCAAGGTGCTGGCGGGCAAAACGTCAACAAAGTTTCCTCTGCGATTCATCTGCGCTTTGACGTGCAGGCATCCTCGCTACCCGATGTTGTCAAACGCCGTCTGTTGCTGAAAGCTGATCAGCGCATTACCAGTGATGGGGTAGTCGTCATCAAGGCCCAGAACCATCGCAGCCAGGATAAGAACCGTAGTGAAGCCCTGGCGAGACTGACCGAGCTGATCAAAGCAGCGCTGCGGGTGCCCCGTAAAAGGATTCCGACAAAACCCGGACGCGCGGCCAAAGAGCGGCGCATCGAATCAAAGAAAAAACGAGGCCTGACTAAAAAGCTACGTGGTAAGCCCTTGGAGTAAAACCGCAACTTTACCCGTAGGGTGGGTAACTTGTTACCCACGGGCTAAGCTCAATCCGGCCTGTAAACCGTGGGTAACAAGTTACCCACCCTACGTCCACGGGATGAATCAGATTCAGCGGTATTTACGCAAATACCTCCATTCAAAATAGCGTTTGACCCAATGCAATGGCAGCATTTGCGGCAGAATAAAACTACGTTTTTCAGTACGTCCCACCAGCATGCCCTTGTTGTAACTGTCGATAATACACAGCAACTCTACCTTGAAGGTTTCGCTGACGGGTTTGCCTGATAGTTCAGCCAGCAGGTTGGCGGCGGCGGTTGCAGCCTGCAAATCAGCCATATGTGCCTGTTTGGGCATCCAGTCAGGACCGGGGAAGCTGCCGGAATCACCGGCCACGTAGACCTTGTCCATTCCCTCAACCTGGCAATGGTTATTGGCCGGTATCAGACCACCTGATGAGCGTGGTAATTCCGTATTGTCAAACCACTGGTTACCCGTCATACCCGGCATGAACAGAATCAGGTCAGCCTCGAACTCTCCACCTTCAGTAATGACCTTGTTAGATTCGAACGCTTTCATCTTGTGGCCGAGATGGGTGGTGATATCGCGTTTTGCCATTTCGGCCAACATACCTTCTACGGCTTTGGGGCCAAGCCGAACGCCGGGTCTGGGGGCAGGTGTGAAAAACACCAGTTTAAACCTGTCCCGACGGCCTTGCTTGCGCAACC
>RCNB010002268.1_pt1 | contig 22952 bp, 22 predicted proteins | sample 2041321 | NCBI WGS metagenome assembly RCNB01 (sample SAMN09708232, study PRJNA481090) | Marine sediment metagenome, whole genome shotgun sequencing project. | reverse complement strand
TGAGGCACTCCTAGAATCAGCCATAAGCTAAATACTTACTTAATAAAATACAAAGTTACGCTATCTAAAATTTTAACAAGAATTATGTAAAATTATTTACGAAACCGTTTTATTAGATATAAAAAAAGACCAAGGATAGGACACTCTTAGAGAAAATCTTCGGTTGGGATAAGGGACCGCAATTTGTCAGACCAAAACTTCAAAACTTCTTGTTTACAAAATACAATTCAAGTTCGGGATATTTCAATACCTTGAAATCATATTTAAAAATATCGACTTACCTTACTTGTCAGTAAACATTGTACAAATTTTGAAGTGCTAAAATGGAGTACACCTATAAAGGCCATAACAACAGCGAGTTTAACCTGACCGATGTCTCAGAGCTAAAATATAAATCGCCTAACAAAAGAGACGATTTGTATAAAATCGTCTGGGCAATGAACGATGATCTAAAACTAGGATTAGATGGCTATCGGGTGTTTTTACAGAAAAACCATCTCTTATTCGCTACGCCGTTGAACCAACTTGACCTCGATATTGAGAATAAAGATATTGTCGTATACACTTTTAACAGGGAGTTTTATTGCATCAGGGATCACGATGCGGAGGTATCTTGTAACGGGTTTTTGTTTTTGGGGTCTTCTTCCCCGGTTGTTGTAGAACTCAGTGAGAAAGAGCAAAAAAGTTTTGGTCTTTTATATGAGTTCTTCGTAGAGGAGTTTGAAACCATAGATCATATTCAAGGCGAAATGCTATTGGTTTTATTAAAGCGTCTGCTTATAAAATCGGTTCGTATTGCCCGCAGGACCTTACCTGTTGAAGATATGCCACAAACAAAACTGGATACCGTACGGAAGTTCAATTTGTTGGTCGAAATGCATTTTAGGGAAAAACACAAGGTTAGCGAATATGCAGCGTTGTTGCATATGACCCCAAAATCGTTATCCAATCTTTTTTCAAGATATTTCAATAAATCGCCTTTAAAGGTAATTACCGAACGTATCATTTTGGAAAGCAAACGCCTGTTAGACTTTTCCGATAAGAACATCAATGAGGTGGCGTTGACCTTGGGGTTTGATGAAGTTTCTCATTTTTCAAAATTCTTTAAGACCCAAGTCGGGTTGTCGCCCACAGAATACAAAGACCAGCAGTAACCTTTTTGAGCAAAATATACCATTTTAAAGGAGCTATGCTTAAGACTTCTGTCATGATATTGCGATATCTTCGTACTATCCATGCAATCGATTCCCCTATTCGAAAAGGGAACAACCCAGAATTTTTGAGGATCATTCGATTACAATCGAAATTGAGGAAAATGTATAAAATTCTAGGATGAATACATAAGGGGGGTTGTGTATTAAGGCAGTAAATTTGTAGTGTAAAACAAAAAAAAAGGAATAGCGATGTTAAATTGGAAAAATGTAATCAGTTTTAGTGTAAACGGCAATCCGAAGCCGGATTGTAGGGTAGAAAAAACAGAAGCGGAATGGCGCGAATTATTAACGCCGGAACAATTTAGGATTACCCGTAAAAAAGGAACGGAAGCTCCCCACTCAGGAGCTTTGTGTAGTATTCATGAAGCAGGTAAATATAATTGTGTGTGTTGTGACACCCCCTTATTCGATTCCACGATCAAGTTTGAATCAGGTACCGGGTGGCCCAGTTTTACGCAACCCATAAAAGAGAACGCTATCAAACATGAAAAGGACACCATGTTCGGTATGGTACGAGTTGAGGTCATGTGCAACACCTGTGATGGGCATTTGGGCCACGTATTTCCTGATGGTCCTGAACCAAGCGGATTGCGCTATTGTATCAATTCTGAGTCAATGCAGTTGGAAAAAGTCGTTGAGGGTAATTAGGTAAAGCTATACTGCCATCAGCCAAAGCCCCCATGGGTTTCGAGTGCGACTGAAGGCCGGTTATAGTTCCAAAGTGAAGCTTAACGCTATACGCATAGTGCTTCGCTTTATTATTACTTATAGCGTTTAGCGCAAAGCGAACTGCTTATCAAACTAAGATTTTCGATTAAACGTGCCCGACCGGCAGGCGGGAGCGAGGGGTATTCTCAGATTGAAATAGTAAAAGAAAGGTATAAAAATGAACACCAAAACAACAGAAAATAAAGTATTCAAAGCATCCGAGTTTGAGGTAAAAGATTGGGTCGATGCAAACGGGAATAAAACAGAACCAATAAAATTATCAGACTTTGAGGGCAAATTTAAAGTAGTATACTGTTTCCAAAGTTGGTGCCCCGGTTGTCACAGTGTGGGCCTACCCAACCTTCAAAAAATGGTCAAAGCCCTAGAAGGAAATGATAAAGTAGCCTTTTTGGCCGTGCAAACGGTTTTTGAAGGCCATCATGCCAATACGTATGACAAAATGGTGGAGACCCAAAAGAAATACAACCTAAAAATACCTTTTGGGCACGATGCCGGTGATGATGGAAAATCACGCTCCAATATCATGGCCAACTTTAAAACTGGAGGTACCCCGTGGTTCATACTAATAGACAAGAACAACAATGTGGTCTTTGCAGATTTTCATTTAAACGTAGATGCCACCATTGACGTGTTAAAAAGCATTACATAGGTATGCGAAGTACGATTCCAAAAATAAAACTATACGGTGCCGATGGCTGCCACAAGACCAATTATTACAAATTAGTCTTGAATGAAATTGCCATGCCCTATGAGTTTTTAGATGTGGAAGCAAATGAAGACCACGCCGAAGAGCTTCGTGGTCTTTATGAGAATAGAAAACTGAATTTTCCAACGATTACCATTGGAAAAAAGAAATTACGAAATCCGTACAAGGAGGATATTACTAAATGGATGAACAAGTTAATACCCAGTAGACTGCATATCGTACACGATAAGGAAAACCAGCGTTTCACTTTCGACATCAATAGCGAGTTGGCGAGAGTAGATTACACCATAAAAGATGAAAAAATGTACTTGGTGCATTCCGAAGTACCGTATAATCTTCGTGGGCAGGGCATCGGAAAGGTCTTGGTAGAGAAGACTTTTGAGAAATTGACAGCAGAAAACTATAATGCAGTGGCCGTTTGCTCCTATATTAAAGCGATTAAAAATCGAAGTGAATACTGGAAAGAAATAATTGAATAAAGAAAGGAATAGATTTTGACTTTAAAGCTGAACATAAAAGATAAATTCAACGAACAATTACCCGCGGATCCGATACTTGAAAATTCAAGACGGCAGGTTACGAATGCCTGTTTTTCGTTTGTAGTACCGAAGAAACCATCGAAACCATCCTTGATCCATGTGTCTCCGGAAATGGTCGATGCCATTGGTTTGAAAGAATCGACCGAATCAGAAGATTTTTTGAAAATCTTTTCAGGTTCCGAACTATTACGCAATACCAGCCCCTACGCCATGTGTTATGGCGGGCACCAGTTTGGCAATTGGGCGGGACAATTGGGCGATGGCCGTGCCATAAACCTTACCGAGGTCGAACACAAAGGCAAAAATTGGGCATTACAGCTCAAGGGCGCGGGAGAAACGCCCTATTCAAGAACCGCCGACGGCTTGGCAGTTTTGCGATCATCGATAAGAGAATACCTGTGTAGTGAGGCCATGTTCCATTTGGGCGTGCCCACGACAAGGGCGTTGTCCTTGATGTTGAGTGGCGATACGGTACTACGGGATGTGCTGTATGATGGTAATTCCGATTTTGAAAAAGGGGCGATTGTTTGCCGTGTGGCACCTTCTTTTTTACGCTTTGGCAATTATGAACTATTGGTGGCAAGGCAGGATGTAAAAACTTTGAGGGCCCTGGCAGATTATACGATCCTGAATCATTTTACGCACTTGGGAAAACCTTCAAAAAAGGTTTATATAAAGTTTTTTAAGGAGATAGCCGTAAAGAGTATGGAAATGGTAATTCATTGGCAGCGCGTAGGTTTTGTACATGGGGTTATGAATACCGATAATATGTCGATTCTTGGGCAGACCATAGATTACGGTCCGTATGGTTGGCTTGAGGGATATGACCATGGATGGACGCCGAACACCACCGATAGGGCACATAAAAGATATCGTTATGGTACGCAGCCACAAATCGTACTTTGGAATCTTCTTAAACTGGCGCATGCGATTTATCCGCTTATTGAAGAGACAGAACCCTTGCAAAGCATCTTGACAGCATATCAAGAAGAAGTTGAAGTGGCCTATCTAAAAATGATGAAATCGAAACTGGGACTATTCGAAGAGGATGCCGACGACAATTTGTTAATCAAGAAATTAGAGGAAGTACTGCAACTCTCGGAAACCGATATGACCATATTCTTCAGGCTTCTGGCAAACTTTAAAGGCAATGGTAGCTCTGATGGATTGGTCGAGGTGTCGGAAGCCTTTTACCAACCCGAAGAAATCAATGGGGAATTGGAAACACAGTGGGTAGCTTGGTTCGTAAAATACAAGGATCGTATAAAACTTGAAACTAAAAGCGACACCGAACGAGTAGCACATATGAATTCCGTCAATCCGAAATATGTGCTTCGGAATTACATGGCGCAATTAGCTATAGATGATGCCGACAAAGGAGAATACGCACTAATCGATGAATTGTTCAACTTGTTAAAAGCCCCTTACGACGAACAACCGGAAAACCAAAAATGGTTCGCCAAACGCCCCGATTGGGCACGAAACAAGGTAGGCTGTTCCATGCTCTCGTGTAGTTCATAAGCAATGAACTCAATACTAATCTAAATACGTTCAAGATAAACAAGTACAAATGACGAATCCGATTTTAAATCATATTGAAAAAATTCCAGAGGGCTATTCAGAAGGAATTTATTCTGATAAAAAATATGGCATAACAAAAACCATTTTTAATACTGGTAATTCGTTCAAAGTCTATGGCAAAGAGCTTGGTGGCAATCATTTTATAAGTCTAAATTACTATATCACAAAAGAAAAAGACCTGATAAGACCATGTGAAATGCCAGAACAAAAAGTAAGGCACTTTCTAGAAAATGTAATCGTAAATTGTAAAAGTTCAAATCATATTAAAAAAGAAGTAGAATGAATACTAATAAAAAAGCATATATAGCGGGAGGTTGCTTCTGGGGAATGGAAGATTTGTTCAGAACTCGACCTGGAATTAAAGACACAGAAGTTGGATATCAAGGAGGTCAAAATGACAATCCGACCTATAGAAATCACCCTGGTCATGCGGAAGGAATCGAGTTGACATACGACCCCAATGAAACTTCCTTTAAGCAGATTCTGGATTATTTCTTTCGTATTCACAATCCGACAACGGTTGACCAGCAAGGCAATGATCGCGGTTCTAGCTATCGTTCTACCATATTTATTCAGAATGATGAAGAAAAGGCCATCGCGGAAGAGGTTATCAAAATCGTTGATGACACCAACAAATGGGAAGGTAAAATCGTTACCACTTTAGAACCCTATACGACCTTTTGGCCAGCAGAGCCAGAGCACCAAGATTATCTGGTTCGAATTCCGAATGGTTATACCTGCCACTTTGAAAGATTTGAGAACAGCTTTATATAAAAGCTATGAACCAAGATAAGTTCATTGGATTGGGTACCGCTGCCATAGGCAGACCGCAGTATATTAACATCAAGCGTGAGGCCAAAGCCCCCTTTTCTTTGGGTACGTTTAAACAAAAGGGACTTGAAATGCTCGATATTGCCTATGATGCAGGTATTCGGTACTATGATACAGCACCCGGTTATGGGCTCGCAGAGCAATTGTTGATAGCTTGGGTCGCAAAAAAGAATGACCCTAGTATAATCGTAGCAACGAAATGGGGCTATACCTATGTGGCCAATTTTGACCCCAATACCAAAATACATGAGGTCAAGGAACATTCTTTGAAAAAACTCAATGAACAATGGAGCGTTTCAAAGCAACTGCTTCCGTACCTCAACTATTATCAAATACATTCGGCCACCCTTGAATCGGGTGTGCTTGAAAATAAGGCCGTTTTAGAACGACTGTTTCAACTAAAGGAGGAGAACAACATAAAAGTAGGTTTGACCACCACCGGAAACAATCAATCTGAAGTTTTGCAAAAAGCGATGGACGTTCATTTTAAGGGAGAGCCACTTTTTGAGGTGTTTCAATGTACGTACAATGTGTTGGATCAGAGTATTTATGAATTGGGTAGGCAAATTCTAGCTGATGAAAAGCAATTGGTCATAAAGGAGGCCTTGGCGAACGGAAGACTTTTCCCGAATGCGACGTATCCAGCTTATAAGGGTTTGTACAAAGAGTTGGAAACACTTTCGAATAAATACGGGGTAGGGGTCGATGCCATCGTTCTACAATTTTGTTCGGCAAAACTGAAGGGAGCTATGGTATTGAGTGGGGCCGATAAACCAGCATATCTGGAACAAAATTTAAAAGCAACCGATTTTGAGTTGAGCCCACAAGAAATAGAAGCGTTCGCTAAATTTAAAACCGATCCGAAATTGTATTGGGAAGAACGCAAACAATTAACATGGAATTAATACGCGCAACTCAATAATGGGAGCTTTTGAAAGAATAGGTTTTGGTGGCGCGTGTCATTGGTGTACCGAGGCTGTATTTCAATCGTTGAAAGGAGTAAAAAAAGTAGAGCAAGGTTGGATTGCATCCGTTGGGCAGGCGGTTGCTTTTTCAGAAGCCGTAATCGTTACTTTCAATCCTTTAGATATTCCAATTGAAATACTTATCGAAGTCCATTTGCATACTCATAAAAGCACTTCGGAGCATAGTATGCGAAAAAAATACCGTTCCGCCATTTACTATTTTGATGCCGAGCAACAAGTGGCCGTAAACCAACTTTTGAACGGTTTTCAAATCAAATTCGATAATCGATTGATAACGCAGGTATTACCGTACGCAGATTTTAAGCCTTCGGGAACAGAAATTGAGAACTATTATTACAAAAATCCGAAAAAACCATTTTGCGCATCGTTCATCGACCCGAAATTAAAATTATTGTTGTCGAGTTTTTCGACCTATACCGACAAAGAAAAACTAAAACACTTAAAAAAACCAAGTATCGTGGAGCACTCTTAGAGAAGATTTTATGTTGGTAAAAGTGTCTATTAAAATGGCCGTTTCCTGACCCGAGCCCATTCTCAAACCTACTAACCCCACATTTTTCTCTACTATCGGGAAAAACAACTATTTTCAATTATATTTAAACAATCCGAAATGGATTTTCAACAACTTGTCGTTCTAACAAATTTGTAGCGAGCATTGAACAAAATAGTGAAATTTATAAATCGATTTCGAAATTTGATGATATGTATTATGAAAAAGAACGGCCTTTTGACTATCACGCGATAAGAAAAAATGTTAACTCAAAATAGGGTGTAAACCTCGTTTCTTCAACTTTGTAAACTATCTGCCTCAACGAACACTAAAAAAGTGCCGTAAATGAACAAAAAAATAGCATTGCTAGAAGCCATTTCTATAGGAATTGGAGGCATGGTAGGCGGTGGAATTTTTGCAGTGCTTGGACTAGCCGTATCCCTTGCTAAAGGAGGAACACCTATAGCTTTTTTATTTGCTGGTATTTTGGCTCTAATTACCTCCTACAGCTACGTTAAACTTTCTCAAACGTATCCCGACAGAGGTGGAACAGTGAAATTTATCAATCAAGGTTTTGGTAAATCTATCTTTGGTGGAGCTATTAGCAATCTTTTATGGATTAGTTATATCATCATGCTTTCACTTTATGCATCAGCATTTGGCTCTTACGCCCCCAATCTACTTGAACTAACAGATAATAGAACCATTGACTTTCATATTTATGCCAGTGCTATTATTGTTTTTGCAACCATAATCAACTATTACAGCATTGCTGTTGTGGGTAAAATAGAATCTTACGCCGTTATTATCAAGTTAGCCATTCTAATCGCATTTATTTTCATTGGAGCCTATGGTTTAATTGGAAATCCAAACATAACTCAACTAGCAGTTTCTAATTGGGAAACACCTATCAAATTATTTGCTGGCGGAATGGTTATTTTTGTTGCTTATGAAGGCTTTGAATTAATTGCCAATGCCGCACCTGATATTATCAATCCTGAAAAGAATATTCCCCGCGCTTATTATATTTCTGTAATTTTTGTCATAATACTGTACATCATTATAGCCATAGTAACGCTAGGGTCACTATCATTTTCTAAAATAGCGACAGCAGAAGATTATGTTTTAGCAGAAGCTGCCAAACCAATGTTAGGAACAATTGGTTTTTCAATTATTACCGTTGCTGCACTGATTTCAACATTTTCTGCAATAAATGCTTCGCTATTAGGTGCCAGTCGGGTGAATTATGAAATAGCAGAAGATGACGAACTTCCACACCATTTTCTCGCACAACTATGGAATCAACCTATTGGATTACTAATTACAGCACTGGCCACATTAGTTTTAGTAAACATTCTTGATTTAGAAAGTATCTCAACGGCTGGAAGTATTGGGTTTTTACTCATTTTTGGTATAGTAAACCTTGTAGGATATAGGTTATCAAATAATACGGGTAGCAATAAAATAATTCCTTTAGTTGGCTTTGTTTTGTGTATCCTTGCGTCAGTGATTTTGATAAACCAACAATACCAAACAAACACATTAGGTGTACTAATTTCCGTTGTTATCATTGGGTTTTGCTTTTTAGCAGAATGGATTTATAAAAAAACTGAAAAATAGTATATGGAAAATCTTATTACATTTTCGGTAACCGTTTTTACAGGCTTTTTGGCCATTATGAATCCAATTTCGAATATGCCTATTTTTCTTGCATTATTAAAAGGAGCTGATCATAAAACAAAACAAAGAGTAAATAAAAAAGCGTTGCTCATCGCGTTTATTATAGTATCCACATTTGTGATATTAGGGAAATTTATCTTTGAATTATTTGGGATAACGATACCCGCGTTCAAAATAACGGGTGGGATCTTAATTTTTTATGTAGGTTTTGAGATGTTACAATCTAAAAAGTCTAACATAAAACAATTACAAGACACAAACTTTGATGAGAATATTGCAGTTTCACCCTTGGCAATTCCAATTCTAGCAGGACCAGGAACCATTGTTACTGCAACAAATTTTGTTTCAGACGGCAGCTATATACACATTACTATAGTTATATTAATATTTGGCTTAATGTGTTTATTAACCTATATGATTTTTAGTTTTAGCGATATTATAGCAGAAAAATTGGAGATAATGTGATTTCAGTGGTCGGAAAAATTATGGGATTAATAATTGCAATTATTGGTACAAGTATGATTATTGAAGGTATAAAAATTTCTTTCAATTTAGTACAATGAGGAAAATTTGCACTACAAAAGCTCTTCCCATCGATGGCGCCCATTAACATTTCTTGCGAAACGAACACCATTATATCAAAGGTAAAAAAGCATAGAGTTTGAACAAATTCAGCACGCTACTAAGGTAGGTTGTGGCAAGCAAGATCTTCAGTGGCGATTACAGCATTAGCAAACAATCTCTAGGCCAATAGTTGTTTTTTATGGCTTAAGTTGGTTAAATAACCAGATTAAAGCTTGTTCTGCACTTTTTGTTTTAATTCATTTTTTGCCTTCTCAATCGTATTTGAAAGGTTGTTCCTTTTTGTTTTAAAAGCCCTTTTAGAACTTTTTTTGATCTTATGTTCAGAAAGTGGGCCTTCCATTTTCAGGTACACCTTTAGGTCTTTATCAAGGTTAATTTTTCCTTCACGGGTTTCTATTATTCTGTTTTTTTTCGACCTAAAAAATAAATCGGATAACCTAACTTCAACTCCTATGTCAATTAATGAATCATTAAGATCAATTTCTCCAAATAAATCAAGGTTGGCAATATTATCATTCATCAATAAATCTTTAAACAGTATTTTATCTTCAAAGAGGTATGCCTTTATGTCAAGCTCCTTAACTTTTAAATTGTCTTTTGCCTTATGACCAATAAAAAACAATGCATTTTCTATTGGTTCAATATTCCTGAACTCCGCGTCATGAACGGAAATATCAAATTTCCAAAGATTATCTTTTGTGATTGGCAATAAGGGTGTTTCGATATCGAAATACAAGTTAGAATTCCAAGAAAGCGTTCCACTCGAATTATCGGTGTTAAAAACTTCTTGATTAAAATTATTAAATGCTCCAAGCAAGTGACACAAAGTGATATTGTAAAAATTACCTTTGCTTCTGGAAGAGTACAATTCTTTAATAAGTTTGATGAACCGGGGAATCCTAATAATGCAAGTTTAGAAAATCATCATAATAAAGTAGCAGTATTGCCTTTTGCCTACATTAAAGACCAACAAGAAGGAGATGCGGTTATGACTAATAAAATACAGATCGAAACCTTTGCCCTTTTAAGTAAACACCGTGGAGGTTTGACTTACCAAAGCACAAATGATACGAATGCATTATTAATAAAAGCTGGAGTTTCAAATAATAATATTCAAGGGTATACTATGGGAGAAATCTGCTCCATTTTAGGCGTCGAATATGTGATTCAAGGAATGGTGTCAGTAGAAAAAACGACACAGCAAAACATCAACACTTATGCTGAAACTACAAAAAATAAAGGCAAGGATAAAGCTTATATCAACGAATATGGCAAATTAATTGGAAACCCATTAGAGGATGGGAAAAGCCAATCTTATGGCTCGTCTATATCGACCAATACCCAGAATTATGCAACCTCTATGACGATGAATGTATTTAACGATAAAGGAGATAATATTTATAGTCAAGACCATACGTCCTTTTGGAATACGCAAGATGCCTATAAAATCACTTTAAAATACTTGGCAAAAAGAATGCCTTTGTATAAAAAATAAGACTACTCTATTACTTTAAAACAACGATTGGTTGGATCGAGGTTATGGCTTTTTCTACCTATCCCTTATTCTTAATATCTGGTTATTCTTGGCCTATTAATGCCATGCAAAAAGGATTACAGATGTTTGCAAATTTATTACCATCTACACCCTATTTTAATGTATTTAATTCCTTAGCCACAGAAGGAGCCAAGCTCGATAACATCACCAATGGATTTTTACATTTACTGGTATTACTTTTAGTTACATGTTGTTGTATGTGAGATTTCAGTTTATTAAACCAAAAAAAAGCAAGATTAATTTGTGATTCAGGTTTCAACCACCGAAAATCAAGTGACACGCTATAAACCCTAAAACAGACAAAACAATTCCTATCAAAAATACATGAAAGGATTTTCGAAGTAGTTTGAATTTTTTGTCTATGGTTTTACCCAAGTAAAAAGTATCTTTTGCAATGGTTCTATACAGCTCATCCCCTTTATACATTAAACTGGTTAGCTGTTCGGTATAATCGGCTTCGTTCATTTCGTTGAAATTACCATAGAACAATAAATTCTTGACACTACGGTCTCCGTGTGTAAGTTCAGGCCTGGTTGCAAAGACGGCATATGCGATAGAAATTAGATTGGTAATCAACATCATGATTGTGGGATAAATCAAGTGGGGGTCCTTATCTAACTGACTCATTACCGTACCTAGTATTATAGATAGAATTAAGGCATTGATGGAAATCAGGATATTTGATTTTCTATCGATCATCGCATTCAAAGTGTATTGGTTTTTTGAAACCAAACGAAATAGTGTTTCCGCCCCTCGCTCAGAACGAGGTTCTACTTTAGATAATTTCTTTTTGAGTTCTTTGAGTTTATTATGATCTATTCCTAAGGCTTCGACAAGGTGATCGTCAATGGCCTTTTCTTGTTTTTTAATAACTTTCTCTGATTCTTCCATATTCAGATTATGTCTTCTTGCGGTATATTTTTTTTGCGAATTGCCCTATGGTCAAGCCTTGTGCCAATATTGAAAAAAGCACTACAACAAAGGTTATGTAAATAACTATTTCTGAGGAAAGGTCATCTGTTAAACTTAATGCTAGGGCAATTGAAATTCCACCTCTTAGACCTCCCCAAGTCAAGACCGCAACGGTCTTTAATGGTGTGCTTTCATCATGTGCTAGTAAAGAATAAGGCATTAGTACGGATATAAATCTGGCGAACAGGACAATCACAATTGCAATTACTCCTAGCGTTAAATAGTGTATATCGAACTTTAGAAGATGTATCGAAAGTCCTATTAAAACAAATAAAATTCCATTGAATACATCATCTATAATCTCCCAAATATCATTGAGCAGTTTTCGGGTCATGCCTTTATTCGAAGCTATGTTTATTTTATTTCCTAAAAATATTCCAGCAACTACCATGGCCAAAGGACCGGAAACATGAAGAAGTGACGCAATGGCATACCCACCCATAACGATTGCCAAACTTATAATTACTGATAACTGTGGGTTTTCTCTAATCGATTTTATGCAAGAATATCCTATATAACCCAATAAAAGACCATAAATAATACCGCCAACGGCCTCAACCAAGAACAACTCACCAATTTCTGCCACCAAGTCAGTATCAGAATGTTCACTCACTTTTGCAGTTATCAGTAAGCCAGAAAATACCACCACTCCAATGCCATCGTTAAAAAGTGATTCTCCTTCTATCTTTACACCCAGGCTTTTTCCAATATTGGCCTTTTTTAAAATAGCCATAACTGCGATAGGATCCGTTGGTGAAATCAGCGCTCCAAAAAGTAACGCATGTATAAGGGGAAGCTCAATATTCAAAAGACCTGCTGTAAAATACGTGATGCTACCCACAATCGCCGTTGAAATCAAGACACCCAATGTAGCAAACAAAATAACAGATTTCCGTTCTTTGGCTAAATCATCAATATTTACATGGAGGGCTCCTGCAAATAACAGAAAGCTGAGCATAACGTCCATTAGCAAGGTCTTAAAATCAGAATCGACGACCAAATCACAGAAGTACGTATAGAACTCAGGCAAAAAATCCCTGGTTACGGTAATCAATATCACTAGGGCTAACGCCATTACCATTAATCCTATCGTTGAAGGCAGTTTAAGCCACTTGTAATTGATAAAACCAAAAAGTGCGGCGATTAAAAATATGATACTAAAAGATTGAAACATAATTCAATATTTTGGTTATAATTTACACCTAAAGAAGCAGTAGTGTACTAACTAGATTAAATTGACATCGGTCATTATTTCAAGGATAGCCGGACCATCTTGCTCAAAAAGGCGTTTCATTTCGACTGCTAAATCATGCTCATTTTCAACCCTTTTTCCCCAAGCACCGCATGAAATGGCATAGTCCGCAAAGTTTGGATTTGAGAGCGATGTTTTCCATACGTCAAATTCTCCCGCCCGTTGTTCTTTTGAAATTTTACCTAGCTCATGGTTATTCAAAACGATTAATTTTACCGGCATTTTGTATTTTACCAAGGTTGTTATCTCGGCCAAATACTGACAAAGACCACCATCACCAGCTACCGCAACTACTGGTCGTGTGTTACCTACGGCAGCCCAAGCTCCAATTGCAGCAGGAAGTGCAAACCCGATTGACCCTAAATACCCTGACATTAAAAAATCTTGCTGCTCCGGCTCAAAATAACGTCCGAATGAATAGGCGTTGTTTCCAACATCAACACACATCACAGCATCTTTAGGCGCTAATGTGTTCATCGCTTCAAAAACAGCTACCGAACTCAAGCCGTTTTCTGAAGTTTCCGTTAGACGTTTTGCCTTTTCATCTTTCCAAATTTTCCAACGTTCCGCTATCTCTTCTTTTTGGTCGATAGTTTCTGTTTTTCCATCTAATTCAGAAGTAAAAATGTTTAACGTTCTGGAGATTTCACCCCATACCGCAACATCTATCTCATGAAATTTACTTAAAGCCAAAGGGTCGAAATCAATCTGAATCGTTGGCTTTTTATAAGTGATGCCCGTATGGTTGGAAAAAGAAGCTCCAAATACAATCAACAAATCCGCCTCATTCATAAACCAAGAAGCTATGGGCGTGCCGCTACGGCCAAGTACGCCACAACCAAGCGGGTGACTATCTGCAATCAAGCCTTTTCCTTTGAATGTAGTAACGACAGCTGCATTTAAACTTTCGGCAAAAGCTACGATGGACTTTTTATGCGCACGAGCCCCATGCCCCATGATGATCAGGGGTCGTTTCGACTTCTTAATAAGTGCTATGGCATTATCCGCCATTTCCTTGGGAGGCGCAATTTCCATAGGGGTAATCCTGTTTAAAGGATGTTGCGCCTTCTCATTTTCAGGAGCTTTTAATTCTTGAACTTCATCTGGAAAGGTTAAATGCGAAACATCGCGTTTTAATATGGCATGTTTTATGGCTAGTGACATCAAATCGGCATGTTTGCTATTGCCCTGTACCCGCTGATTGAATTCTGCAACAGCACTAAAAGCCTGTACCAAATCTACTTCTTGAAAATTTCCAGTACCCACCACTTGGGTAGCCACCTGTCCGGTTAATGCTAAAAATGGTGCCCTGTCTACCTTAGCATCCCACATTCCCGTATATAAATTAGTAGCTCCAGGCCCAGCAATGGTAAAACAAGCAGCGGGTTTTCCCGTTAATTTACCATATGCAGAAGCTGCAAACGCCGCTGCTCCTTCATGACGAATACCGTAAAAATTAAGATTACCTTTTTCTTCTTGACGTTTTAAAGCATCTGCAAATCCTAAATTAGAGTGGCCTACCATTCCAAAGACTTTGGTAACACCCCAATTTACCATGGTTTCTACCATCACATCAGATATCGTAGCTTCATGTTTGTCCTCTTCTTCGATGCCTATATAAATGGCATTGTCTTCTTCTTTCGTTGGGAAGGTTTCCACACCATCATCAAAACCACCCGGAGGCATTCCAGTACATGGATCAAAATCCCACCCATGCCAAGGACAACGGAGTAGTCCGTTTTCAATAGAGCCTTCGCCTAGCGGACCACCTTGATGTGGACATTTATTATCTAAAGCAGAAAACTTGCCCTCAAAGTGCGTTAAACAAATCCCCTTGTGTGCCGCAGTTACCGTCATAACCCGACCCTCTGGCAACCTTTCTTGGTTATCCAGTACTTTATGCCATACTACTTTCTTTTCCATATGATAGTTTTAAACGATCCTTAAATTTTTAATAGTTGTTGCCCAGCAAATGCAGGCATTTCAATGTCAAATGCTGCATAAACAGCGTTAGGAATTCCGATGTCTGCAATGAAAATATCCGTTTGTGTTGAGCGTACTTCCAATATCTTTTTGGGAGCGGCTAAGGTCACAATTTGATGTGCCTTGAACATCGGTTGGCTGGTATCTTCCGAAATTCCTATCGGGATATCCAAAGAAATCCTATGTGCGTCAGAAGCATTTGCCAAGGCAATTTTTTCTAGAAAGACATCGGATAACGGCAGTCGTTGTGAAAAACCAAGATAGGCGTCAATCCATACATCAGTTTGCAATGGTAATCCTTCGGTTACACCAAATAGAAATGCACGTCTTAATTGTGCCTTTGGTAGCTCTTTTGTTATATCTACCGCCAAATCTATGTACACATCAAAACCCCAAGCGGCCAATCTTCTGGCAGCTACCAAGCCACCACCGCCATTATTGCCATTTCCAACACCGATAGTGATTTTAGAAGTTTTAGTTGCCTTTAAGGCCGTTAATCTCGCCAATTGTAGTCCCGCATTTTCCATCATTAATTCAATGGGCAATCCGTATTTTTCAACGGCTAGATAGTCCATTTTTTTAAATGATTCCAAGGAAAGTGCTAGGGTTGCCATTAGGTTGCCGTTTTATAATTTTCAATGGCCTCATTAAAAAACAATAGCGCTTCTAATTCCTTTACCTCGGCGGCAGGAAGTATAGCACCTTTAAAACCATCATTTTTCCATTCACCAGTCGAAAGTGCTGAAAGACCATCCGTATTCAGGGCATCATGCCCTTTATATCCACTGATGTAAAAATAATGCTCGGCGCACATGGTATCGGGTACGGCAAGTCCAAAGCCTATTGCTATGTCTTTATCCAAACTTGCATAAGCTCCACTATCAAAATGATGTGGCCAAACGCGTATGTCTGAAGTTAAATCATTGTCTTTGAGGACCTTTTCCAATGTCAATTGTGTTAGAATCCTCAAATGAACTAACTCATTTAATTTGCCAGAATCAAGTAGCTTAAACATAAAATCATCATCTATTTCGTAAGGAAGGTCGTAATGAAATTCATAACTATATGTTTTCTTTAAAAAGGTCTCTGAGACTTCCTTTAGCCACTCCAAGGTTTTTTCATGTGTAGCTCCATCTAAACGAAAAGAGGTATTGTTATTTTGTGAACCCCAATTCAAGGTGAAGTTTTTATAATCAAGAGAAAGCACATCTCCGTTTGACGATAGCGGATGGGTCTCCATTCTTCCTGTTCCAACTGAAAATCCTAGATTGGTATGGCTATCATCGTCTTTTTTTTCTACAAAGCTGATTCCTGCAGCTGCCAAATATTGGGCAGCCAGATGCATCATTTTTTCCATTTTTTACTATTTTAGGCATTCGTTCCTGCATAATTAATTCCCGTTAATCGATGCATATCATGATTAAAGGTTGATAGATCGTCAAAATTGAATTTTGAAATATCATCGTGCCCGCATGCTCTGGCGATTACTTTGATAAGGTTGTTCGTAGCGTCAAAATAATTGTGCAATTGCTTGGCAGATGAATCGATAATAAGTCTACTTCGTAAAGACTCTTTTTGAGTAGCTATTCCCACGGGGCAATTGTTACTTCCGCAGGCACGCATTCCTAAACAACCGATAGCTTGCAAGGCAGAATTAGATACAGCAATGGCATCGGCACCTAACATTAATGCTTTACCGAAATCTTCTGCGATACGAAGTCCTCCTGTAATAATAAGGCTTACCTCAGTTGCGCCCACTTTATCTAAATATTTACGGGCTCTTGCCAATGCTGGTATTGTGGGCACATTGATATTATCTCGTAAAATGGTAGGTGCAGAACCAGTTCCACCGCCACGACCGTCCAAAACAATGTAATCTACCCCGACATCTAACGCAAATTGTATGTCTTTTTCCACATGGCTGGCTGCTATTTTAAAACCTATGGGAATTCCGCCAGTACGCTCTCTTACTTTCGCAGCAAATGCCTTGAAATCATCTACTCCGTGAAAATCTGGAAAGGTTGCTGGTGATATTGCCGTTTCTCCTTGTTTTAAGCCTCTTACTTCAGCAATTTCTTTACTTACTTTAGCCCCTGGTAAATGACCGCCAGTTCCTGTTTTTGCGCCCTGGCCGCCTTTAAAATGAAAGGCTTGTACTTTATCTAATTTATCCCATGAAAAACCAAATTGTGCAGAGGCAAGTTCATAAAAATACCTGCTATTATTCTCTTGTTCTTGAGGAAGCATTCCGCCTTCGCCAGAACAAATTCCTGTTCCAGCTAGCTCAGCGCCTTTAGATAAAGCAATTTTAGCTTCTCGTGATAAAGCACCAAAACTCATATCGCTAACAAACAAGGGGATATCGAGTTCCAAAGGCTTTTTAGCATTAGGCCCAATAACTACTTTAGTGGCTACCTTATCTTCATCTAGCAAAGGGCGACTCGCCAATTGGGCAGGCAAAAATTGTATATCACTCCATTTCGGCAGCGTATTTCTATCTACACCCATAGAAGAAGAAAAACCATGATGACCAAGGTTTTTTAATCCGTTTTGAGCCAATTCTTTGATATAAACTGTATACGGCTCAGTAGCCTCAGGATGCGTATCTGCATAGGCACCTAAATATTCATCTCGATTAAAAGGTTGTGCATGCTTTTCTAAATAGGCCTCAATTTCTATGGCATCAACAAATAGCTCGCCTTCTTCAACCTTAGTAGTGAATTTATGAAGTACTTCATTGTTATTGTATTCGGAAACCCCAGTATCATAGCGATAATCCCAACCGTGAACGCCACAAATAAGATTATGGCCATCTATACTGCCGTCTGCCATTAATGCTCCGCGATGCAAACATCTTCCGTACAGTACTGAAATGTCATCGTCAAACTTGACTATGACCAAATCGAGACCGTTGACCAGCGCATGGGCGGGTTTTTTGTTTTCTAATGACTTAATTTGTGCTATTACAACTGGTTTTTTCATCTGTCTATATTTATTTTTTAATTGGTCAGTAGTTAACTGTATCGTATAAAGTTATCCTTTTAACTCGCTATGTTGGACATTGCACTATAGGGGGAACCCAGAATTTTCGAAAAGACCCTTCCGCCTATTGGCACCTGTGCATTCCTCTCGCTCCTTTGGTCACGCGTCGGATGCAAGTGGAAAAAGGGGAGGACCCATAAAACATCATTTGTTTTATTCATTAAAATGAGAATCCAAGTACAAAGACAATTCTACCGCCATCCGCACTATTAAAATAGCCAAAATTGGCTGTCAATGCTTCGGCCCCAACAACCCATACTGAGCCTCCAACAGAATTATGCCATACGTTAGAAGTATCATTGGCTACCCAAACACGACCATAGTCAAAACTTCCTGAAACCCCAAAGCGAATAGGAATAACACTTGTTTTTAATCCTCCTAGGGGAATTCTCAAGTCCGTATTTTGATAAAAAGATCTTTTTCCTGTAAAACGTTCGTTTCTAAAGCCTCTAAGGCTATGGTTACCGCCTATTCTGGCCCCATGATAAAATTCAAAATCATCACCCAAAATAAGCTCGCCTCCCAGTTTAGTTGCTAGAACCAAGCTTCCGCTTTTCGTTAATTTATGATTAATGACAATTTCTGGTTTTATATACCCAAAGCTATTTTGGCTATCGGTGTTATCAATATTTGTCTTATAGCCTGCCGTTAGCCCAATATCCAATCCTAGCGTAGGGAAAACTGCACTATTTTTATTTTCAAAGTTGTAGCTCGCTTCGACCCCACCGTAGATTTGTCGTTCAAAAATGGAAGAGCTAACAGGTAAAGTACCCACAAAACGTTCAGGCGAATTTTCGACATCGAAAGATTCTACCAGTGGTTTAAATTGAAAATGACCTCCATTGACTCCTCTCCAATTTAAAGAAATAGCGGTATTCCATTTTCTTATCCGTACTCTATTAAAATCCAAATCATCAGCATCCGTATCATATTCAGTTTCATTGCCAAATCCGAAAAAGTTCTCCGCGAAATTTGGACTGGTGTACAACCCTTCTATTCCAAAATTCCAATGGTGAAAAATATTGGAAAACTCCCCCTTGTAAGATACATCAAACCCTGACGTACTGGTGTAATAAGCACCGCTAATACTATGCTTGTAGGTAAAAGGATTACGCTGCAAACCATAAAAGGTATGCTTGCTAAGTGCTCCAATTTTAAGTCCATCATCTGGATTAACAGCAATTAGTGGCAGTAGTTGGTTAAAGCTGTACTTTACTTTTCTGTGATCGTAGTTATTAATATCGTAATCATCTACGAGCCATTTTCTGGAACTTTTATTGACAATTATATTTTCTTTGCTCTTATAATCGTAGAGTTTTACTTTTTTGGTATTTTTAAAGTCATAGGTGTCCTTCTTTTTACCACCAATAATTCTAATTTTTATAGGATGGTCGCCATCACCATCAACTACAAATAAATCTTTGCCATCAAGGCCGTAAATCCAGATTTCTTCAGTTATATCATTGGAAAAGGTGCGATTTAGAATCCCCAAATCTTTGCGGTCAATCTTTACGGTCGTCTTTCCATCAGGGAGTCTGGTTATTTTAAAATTATCCGATTTTTGTGTTCCGGTAATTACTTTAAACTTGTTCAAATACGTAAAATAAGCTTTGGCAATTTGCATTAGGTTTTCACGTCTACCCTTAAGTTTTGTTTTAATATCGTTTATAGTACTTCCTTTTATTTCCATAGGAATGGCTTCAAAGGCATTTTCTATATCGGCATCTGAAATACCTTCTTGAAGGTGTTTTGCCTGTTTCTCCCATTCCTCCCAACCGGAAGCATTTATCAGCGTCAAATCTAAGTGATAGGGCGAGGTAGCAAACCATTTTACACTTCGTAGATCCTCATCATACGTTTGCATTTTACGAAGCCCAGGAACTGCTCTGGTCATCAAACTTATAAGCGCACCATCATATTTAGAAAACGCTTGATCCCTATCTCTTGGAATCGGCTTGCAATATTCCGTACCATCTTCATTTTCAAAGAGTGCCCAACGCCATTGGTCTTCATGCCTATCCCAGTCGCCCAAAAGCATGTCAAACAGGCGTGCCCTAATATACGATGGCTCATCGACCACGGCTTTACCAGATTTGTTTATTTCTTGCAACACATCGGCCGTACTAAGAATTTTCTTGGGTGTTCCAAAGCTTTCCAAATCTAATTGTGTATCGCCGACATGTTCTTCGATCATATACAATTCATCACCAAAATCATCATTGAACTCCCCTAAAACTTTTTGTTTGGGAATGTAATATAATTGGGGATTGGTATGGTTGATGCCCACAGCATCTGCGAGTCCTCCTATTGCGAATGGTGTATACGGATGTGAGGTTGTATAAAAATCTGCAAGGAAGTCGTCTACAACGGTATCATCAAGGGCATCGCCTATATAGGTGTCTTGAAAAGCATTGGCCTGTAGAAATTTAATGGTACTTTTCTTTAGGGCGCGCATTACAAATTGCTTTCCCTTTTTATCTTCCAATCGAAGCGATTTCGATTGCTGACCACCACCGCGCTTTAAGGGAGTTAGTCCGCCCATTAAGGTGTCAAGAAGCGCCACTGGGGCATTTACCTGTTTACTATAAAACTCCCGATAATGTTCTCCCCAAATCGCTTTATAAAACCCCCTTTTTGAAGTTGCATCTTTAGTATAAATGGATGCCGATTGGGTAGCCGAAAATTGGTCTTTAATAGTGTATGTCGTTTCCTTATCATTTTCTCCTCCTTTTAAAACCGTAGCCGTAAAAACCTGTTTTGACGCTCCATTATCTAAAACCAAAAAATTGACTACAACTTTTCCATTAGTGTCAATGTCCAAACGTGCATAGCCATTTTTCGCCATTGCGAATTGTTTAGGACCCCCTTTTTTTACCGCATCGATTTCTCCTGCGGCCCCACTAATTATTTGGGGTACGGCAGTATTAAAATATTGCAGGTTCTTATCATGTCCCGACAGAAAAATAATATTATCCGCTAGCCTAGCGATGGTTTTTAGCCTTCTTCTTAGTTGTCTATATTGTTTATTCTGAAAATCATTAGTAGCAAAACCGCCCGTATTTCTCCATAAACCCTGTTTGGTATTCGTTTCAATCGGGTGATGTATAGCAATAAAAATAATTTTCCCTTGAGCTTTTTTGATTTGATTTTGAAACTCCAAAAAGAACAGGTTTCTATTCTGAATTTCCGAATCCTGGTTAATATAAACGTGGTCATTCCAATCTTCTAGAAACCACCGGGAATCTACAGTAACCAGTACCATATTTTCTCCCAAATCATGAGCCTTTATAGGTTCGCCATCATCAGGGTAGAACTTCGCTTTACTGTTTTTTTGAATATACTTTTCAATATCCTTTACGCGCCTGTAGCCATCACCCAACCATTCTTGACTGCCTGCAATAAATATGGCATCCTTTTTAAAGCCTTTTATGAGCTGAAGTTGTTGGTCAAGTGACGATTTGAACTTTTTTTCAGGAGCTGCGTTTCCCAATAGAAGAAGCATTGGGTCTTGTACAGACTTCGCGTCAGAAGCTATTTGCGTAAGTACTTGATTATTGGTTACATCGGAGGTATTTCCCGTAAGATAAATGGACCTTTCAATTTCTTGAGAAGAGACTAGCCCTGAACTTAGAAAAACCAATACACATAGTGAAAAGCAGGAAAAATTCAACTTCTTAATCATACGTCGTTACTTAGTTGAGTCGTGATTTTTGATTAAAATTCTTTTTAGTCTAATTAATGCTATAAAGGATAAACAGCATTTGGGTAGCCTTCATCCGTTTTAGGCACTCATCGTTTCCAGAAAACTGTAATATTGAAGTTAGTTTTCATTGCGTACTTTACACGTCGGACATTCTAAACCATGAATGGTACTTTTAAGTTTGATACCGTTTAAATGTGTCACCACAAAGTCTTGGATAAAGGCATGTTTGCTTTCCTTATTATTCACTTCTATCTGAATGTCCTTGTATTTTTCACGAATGATATTTCCGTATTCTTGGTCTCCCCAGCAATTGGGGCAAACCCCTGCGGGCAAGTCATCAAAAACATCGGGACTTTTTTTGAACAGCGATTTTAAAAAGTTTTTCATGGTATTTATTTGATTGATTTATTGAATCTTTCATTTTTATTCTCCTCCTGGATCTTGGAGATCGAAATGTATTTTGCACCGTAGTCAAGTCGTTTTTCTTTTCGCATTGTACTCAACACATTATTTACGGTTTGTCTAGAAGTGTTTGTAAGGTTAGCGACATCTTTATGTGATAGGAGGTTTTTAGCTTCGATTCTGTCGACTTTATCTTCACCAAATTCTTCTATGTACACTTTTATAAATTCAGAAATTCTGGTTTTACTGTCTTTGTACAACAGGTCTTGTAATCTCGTTTCCAATTTTCGTATCCGTAACCCATAAATCTTTAATAAACCGTTTTTTAGCGACCTGTGTTTTTCCATAAGCTCATCCATCAAGTCTGATTCTATATAGCAAATAATGGCGTCTTCTAAAGCTAGGGCTATCTCTTCGGAGGCCGCCTTTTTATCATAGAGGGATAGTTCCCCAAAAATATTTCCTTTTTGTACGACATACTTAGTAATATCATTGGTGGAATTAACAATTTTGACAGAACCCTTTTTTAAAAAGAAGACACATTTCTTATCTCTATCACCAATCTCAATTGTATCCCCTTTGCCAATAGACTCCATCTCCAGATGCTCGCATAGCTGCATCATAGTAGGCATACCTAGCTTTTTAAAAAGATCAAATCCTTCTAAAAACCAATATTTTGTTAGTGTTTTCAAGCCATAATCC
>RCNB010002267.1_pt1 | contig 22952 bp, 17 predicted proteins | sample 2041321 | NCBI WGS metagenome assembly RCNB01 (sample SAMN09708232, study PRJNA481090) | Marine sediment metagenome, whole genome shotgun sequencing project. | reverse complement strand
TTTTTGAGGATGGCGACCCGCTAGCGTTCATGCAAAAAGAAGGCTACGACTTTGTGTTGCTGCCTGATGGTGACGACGTGGCTGATACCTACGGGGTATCGGCCACGCCAGGTGTCATCGTCGTTGGTCGCGATCGCGTCGTGCATTTCGATCTACGGCTACTTCCGCCACGGGCGAACAAGTCAGTTACCGGGCCGACGAGCCACAAACGGAAAGCGGCGCTCCTCGCTCCCTACTGGGCTGCCGAGATTCGGAAGGTTATCGATTCAGTGCGCCGGGATTACCGATGATTTGGCTCTAGACCGCAAATCCCAGCTCACCAGTCTTTCAACGGAAAGCTCATCGACGAAGGCAGCGCCCACGCGGACTACGTTTCGTCGTTTTAACTCAGCAAATAGTGACATTTCTTATTATTGTTCCCTTTGTCAGGCCGGCATTATCGAGCGGGCTATGCAACTATTCGAATTAAGTGGGTAGAATTCGGATCTCGACAACGAAAAAGAATCAATATGGCAGACAAAACAGACAATAATTCCGGCGGCCTGACCGCCGGCGGGTTCTTGTGGCGATTTATCGCCGCGCTGGTGCTCGTGTTCCTGACTTACAATCCGAGTGGCCAATCGGCTTATCACTGGATTTCTTCTGCGGTTGCCGAACGCGCCTTCGGTCCTCTGCATCTGCTGTTGGTTGCCACGCTGCTTATTGGCTGGGTTATCTACTGGATCGCGACCTGGCGTGCGTTGGGCACGCTTGGCGTAGCACTGGCGGCTTTGGTACTGGGTGCGATTATCTGGCTTCTTATTGACATCGACCTGTTGAAGCTCGAGTCGGTCTCAGCAATAACCTGGGTGTTGCTTGTTGGTCTTTCTGTAGTATTGGCGGTCGGTGTCTCGTGGTCACACGTGTGGCGCAGACTCACCGGCCAGATTAATGTAGAAGATGTCGACGACTAATCGACCCGGCGTTCAGGAAAACAGGGCAATTCAATGAAGATTTACACGGAACTAAAGCGTCGTAATGTTTTTCGCGTAGGCGCTGCCTATGCGGTCGCGTCGTGGGTGTTGCTGCAAATCTTCGACGTGATCTCTCCCATCTTCGAGCTGCCGGAGTGGGCGCCGAAACTCATCCTGATCATCCTTGCTATTGGGTTGGTTCCAGCGCTGATTTTCGCGTGGGCGTTCGAGATGACACCGGAGGGCCTCAAGAAGGAATCCGAAGTCGATCGATCTGCCTCCATCGTCAGCGCAACCGGGCACAGGCTGAACTATGTCATTACCGGATTTCTGATTCTCGCGGTCGTGTTGTTGCTCGCTGAACGGCAATTCAGGCCGGTCGTTGTCGCGGAGCCAGATGCAAGTGTAGCAAGCGAGGAAACCGAAAACGAAAAATCGATTGCTGTGTTGCCGTTCGTAAACATGAGTTCGGATCCAGAGCAGGAATTCTTTTCCGACGGAATTACCGAGGAAATTTTGAATTCGCTTGCATCTGTAAAGGAGCTCAAGGTAGCTGGGCGAACATCGTCTTTCGCGTTCAAGGGGCAGAATGACGATCTGCGACGAATTGGCGAAGCTCTGGGCGTCGATCACATTCTTGAGGGCTCGGTACGCAAGGCAGGCGCACAGGTTCGAATAACCGCACAGCTCGTCCAGGTGGACGACGGCTTTCATCTTTGGTCTGAAACCTACGATCGTGAGCTAACCGACGTATTCGCAATTCAGGACGAAATAGCGAATGAGATCCTGAAGCAGTTGAGAAGTAAGCTGCTGACTGACGAAGTCGTGGTTGCAGGAGCAAAACGTACCAACCCCAAAGTTTATGAGCTGTACCTGCAGGCAAAGCAACGCATCTACACGCGCATTCGTCCGGAAATTGAAACGGCTGTGGACGAGTTGGATGAGGCGATCCAGATGGATGAGGAATACGCACCAGTATTCGCACAGCGTGGCATAGCGATGTTGCTGCTATCCGACCAGCAATACGGCTCGATTCCCAATGACGAATCAGCCAGGCGTGCCAAGCGATATTTCGATCAGGCTTTGCAGCTGGATCCCAATCTCGCCGAAGGCTTGGCCGGGCTCGGTTTGTACTACATCAACAATGGGTCTAATGACACGGAAGCGGCGATAGACGCTTTGGCCAAGGCTCTGTCAATCAACCCGAACTTGATCGATGCGGGCAACTGGCTGCAAATAGCGTTACGCAATGAGGGCGATTTGCTTGGCTCGATGGAAATCATAGAGGATCTCGTTGAGCGAGATCCGCTGTATCGGCCGGCATTTAGCAACGCAATGGCCATGTTCAATAATTTCGGACGACAAGACAAAGCCGAGGCTCTTCTCAAACGCATCGAAGCATTCGACCCGGACAATCCAGACTTGCTGCTGGCTCGAGCCACGAATCTTCTGTACTCCGGCCGTTACGGGGAAGGGCTGAAAGTAATGGAAGAGCGCCGCGAACTCGGCAACATGAGCGGCGTGGCCAAAATGTTTCTGAGTATCGGCCTGATGGGTACAGGTCAGTTCGAGCGGGCGACAACCGAGGGCTCACCCTATTGGCAGCCGGGTGCTCTCTATTCAACAGGCAGAATCGAAGATGCTTTTGAGCTCGCACACGACCAGGCCAGAGGTGGTGATCCCGGGACGCTATTCTATTTGTTGCTAAGAGAGGATCGCGATCAGGAGCTCGTTGATTACCTTGAAGAGCGTTGGCCGAGTCTGTCTGCGTTTGCGAGCGAAAACCCGGGCGACGATGTCGGTTGGGGGGCCATGGAAGTGGTTGCGATCGCGTACTCGAACACCGGAAACGTGGAGCGGTTCGAGGAAGCAATGCAGTTCGTTGACCGGCGTCTTGTCAGCCTGGCAGAGCAGGGCATCAGTAACGCTTTCTTTTCACGAAATCTCGCGACGCACGCAGCCTTGATGGGCGATATCGAAACCGCTTTCGCTCACCTTGAAGCTGCCGTTGATGGTGGTTGGGTATCCGTCGGTGAACCGGCAGAGGTAGAACCAGCGCTTCGCGCATTGGTTGATGACCCGCGTTACGCCGAGATCGAGACTCGGGTGCTTGCATCCGTCAATGCAGACAGGCAACTGCTTGGGCTGGCGCCGTTCGACGAGAATTACCAGGTTCAGCAGTAGCTAGCCGGCGTATACTCGCGCCCCTATGTCCGACCCTACCGCATTTGATGCGCTCAATCTAAAGCCGGAGTTGCTCGGCAATCTTGGCGATCTCGGCTATGTCGAGATGACCCTGGTCCAGGCTCACGCTTTGCCCAGAATTCTCGCCGGTGAAGATGTGCTCGCGCGCGCCAAAACCGGGAGTGGCAAGACTGCCGCTTTCGGTTTGGGTTTGCTCAACAAGTTGGACGCCACGTCATTTCGAACACAGGCACTGGTGTTGTGCCCGACGCGAGAGTTGGCGGACCAGGTTGCAAAGGAAATTCGCCGTCTCGCCCGCGCGGTCGCCAACGTCAAGATACTGACTCTCTGCGGTGGCGTGCCACTCGGCCCGCAAATCGCATCGCTGCAACATCACCCGCACATTGTCGTCGGCACACCCGGACGCGTACTCAAGCACCTGGGCAAGGGAACCTTATCTCTGAAGAGTTTGCAGACGTTCGTGCTGGACGAGGCAGATCGCATGCTGGACATGGGTTTCATGGATGAGCTCGATGCGATTCTTGCTTATGTACCTGCGGCTCGCCAAACCCTCTTGTTCAGTGCCACCTACCCGAAGGCCATTGCCAAGATTAGCGGAAAGGTACAGCGAAACCCGCAAAGAGTTGATGTTACGGACGACGAGCAGCCCGCGCAGATCACGCAGTACTGGTGTTCGGTGACGCGGGAGAATCGTTGCGTCGAACTGGTTCGGGCGCTACGCGCCTGGGGCGGCGAGCTCAATCTCGTATTTTGCAATACCAAGATCGACTGCGCAGAAGTGGCGGCGTATCTGCAGTCTCAGAAAATTGTTGCCGTCGCATTGCATGGCGACCTTGACCAGCCTCAGCGAACACAAGTCCTGGTGCGATTCGCTAACAGAAGTGCGAGCGTTCTAATAGCTACGGATGTCGCCGCGCGCGGTCTGGACGTGAAAGATCTGGACGCCGTCTTCAACTTTGAGCCACCCAAACAAGCCGATGTTTATGTGCATCGGATCGGTCGAACCGGACGCGCCGGTAAAGCCGGGGTAGCCGTCAGTCTGGTCGAGCCTCGGGAGGAGTGGCGGTTGCAGGGTATTGAAGAGTTGCTACCCGACTCGAACTTGCAGCATCGTGGAATTCCGGACGCAAGCCGATCAGCTGATCCTTTGTTGCCTGCGATGACGACGATTCAAATCAGTGCCGGGCGCAAGAACAAGCTGCGCGCCGGAGATCTTCTGGGAGCACTCACAGCGGAGGGCGGCGTGCCCGGCGAGGCAGTCGGTTCGATCGACTTGTTCGATGTCTGCAGCTACGTCGCTGTACGAAATACCGACGTTGCCAAGGCGCTGAGGCAACTGTCCAACCGGCCCATCAAAGGCAGGAAGTACCGTGCCCGAGTGAGAAAGTAGAGCCGCTTCTTCAGGCTACGCGTATTTTCTCGCCCATCAGTTGTGAGTCCAGGTACTCATCGTAGTTACCCGTGAAGTCGATTATCCCGTTGGGAGTCATCTCGATAATGCGAGTGGCGAGGGACGAAACGAAATTCCGGTCATGGCTGACAAAAATCAGCGTGCCCGGATAATTTTCCAACGCCAGGTTCAGCGCCTCGATAGATTCCATGTCGAGGTGATTCGTCGGTTCGTCCATTACGATGACGTTTGGTTTTTGCAGGATCAATTTGCCAAACATCAGTCGGCGTTCCTCGCCTCCTGATACCACCTTCACGGACTTCTCGCTGTCATCCCTTGAGAACAACATCCGCCCGAGTGTCGCCCGCAACAATTGCTCGGGCGCGCCAGGCGGTTGCCACTGTGTGATCCAATCGAACAAGCTCATGTCTTCTTCAAATTCAGCCGCGTTGTCCTGTGCAAAGTATCCTGCCTCTGCATTCTCGGACCACTTGATGTCACCACTGTCGATGTCGAGATCCTTCAGCAGACAACGGGCGAGGGTTGTCTTGCCAATGCCATTCGGCCCCAGAATTGCGACACGCGAACCGGCCTCGATGGTGAGGTTCAGGTTCTCGAATAACGGCCCTTCATCGAAGCCCTTGCTGATGTTCGTTGCTTCAACCGCAATACGCCGCAACGGCTTTTCCTGTTCAAAGCGAATAAAAGGACTCACCCGGCTCGACGGCTTGATGTCCTCGAGCTGAATTTTTTCGAGCTGCCGCGCACGCGATGTTGCCTGGCGCGCTTTGGATGCGTTCGCGGAAAAGCGGCTGACGAACGCCTGCAGGTCAGCCATTTTGGCTTTCTTCTTGGCATTGTCCGAGTGCACGCGTTCGCGAGCTTGCGTGGCCGCCGTCATGTACTCGTCGTAGTTGCCGGGGAATACCTGCAGTTTGCCGTAGTCGAGATCGGCCATGTGCGAGCACACGCTGTTCAGGAAGTGGCGGTCATGCGAAATGATGACCATCGTCGACTTGCTGGTTTCCAGAAACTCTTCGAGCCAACGGATGGCGTTGATGTCGAGGTTGTTGGTCGGCTCATCGAGCAGCAGAACATCGGGGTCGGAAAACAAGGCCTGGGCGAGCAACACCCGGAGCTTCCAGCCCGGTGCTACTGCGCTCATCGGGCCCTGGTGTTGTTCGACAGGAATGCCAATACCTTCCAGCAGTTCACCCGCTCGCGACTCAGCCGAGTAACCGTCCATCTCCGCGAACTCAATTTCGAGATCCGCAACGCGCATGCCTTCTTCGTCACTCATCTCGGGCAGCGAATACAGCCGGTCGCGTTCCTGCATGACCTTATACAATTTGTCGTAGCCCATGATCACGGCATCGAGCACTCGATAGTCTTCATAGCCGAACTGATCCTGCGATAACTGGCCTATCCGAACATGCGGGTCGGTCGCGACATTGCCGGCAGTGGGCTCAAGCTGGCCCGCCAGAATTTTCATCAAGGTGGACTTTCCAGAACCATTTGCACCGATCAGGCCATAGCGATTGCTATTGCCGAAGGTCACAGAAATGTTCTCGAACAGGGGCTTGGCGCCGAACTGAATCGACAAATTTGAAGTAGATATCAAGGTTTTATACCGGGTATTGGGCTGGTTCTGATGCCCGCAAGCTCCGGTTATCAGATCCTAAGTATCTGATAGATAAGGGAATGCGGGAGTTAGTGACTGGCTTGGGCGCGCGCATCATAACAAAGTTGTGAGCCCACGGCATCAGGTTTACGGTGTCAACCCATGCATGCGCGCGGCGTTATACCTGTAAGCACAGAGACAATAGAGGAACTACGATGCAGCACGGTAAAACCAAAATCATAGTCACATTGACGTCATTGCTACTGGCCGGAGCGGTTTTGGCTCAAGAGGCGCCTCCTGTAAACCCAGGAGACATGACGCCCGAGCAGCGTGAAGTTATGCGCGAACAGCGACGCGAAGCGCACGAGAATATGACTGACGAGGAACGTCAGGCAGCGCGCGAGAATCGCAGACAGGTGAAGCAAGAACGAAGAGCCGCAAAGCGTGAACGCTGGGAAGGCATGTCAGACGAGGAACGTCAGGCAGCACGCGAGAAACACCGAGAGGCTAAGCAAGCACGCTCGGCAGAACGACGCGAACGTTGGGAGAGCATGTCCGACGAAGAGCGCCAGGCAGCGCGCGAGAGGAGAAATGAGCACCGCCAGGCCAAGGGCGGGCATCGTCCACCGAAAAGTTAAGGTCTCTACAAACGGTATAGAGAGGGTTCTCGAGAGAACCCTCTCTATTGAATCCAAAAGCTTGGGTGATCACGGGGTATGATGCTGCGCCAGTCCGTCGGCTACCTCCTCGACCCCGAGCCATAATATGTCCAAGCCCCCCGAGCAAGCCAAGCAAACCAGTTTCCGCGATCTGCAGTTATCCACACCTATGTTGAAAGTGCTGGATGAACTGGGTTACGAAACGCCGACCCCGATTCAAAGTGAGGCTATCCCGCATTTACTGAAGGGTCTCGATCTGCTTGGACACGCTCCGACCGGCACCGGCAAAACGGCGGCATTCGCGCTGCCGTTGCTTTCCCGCATTGATATCGGCAACAAAAAGGTACAGGTCCTGACCTTAACGCCTACGCGGGAGTTAGCGATACAGGTTGCAGAAGCATTCCAGCGTTACGCGTCCCACATCAAAGGCTTTCACGTGCTGCCTATCTATGGCGGGCAGGAGTACTCGGGGCAGATTCGTCAGCTGAAGCGTGGTGTTCACGTTGTTGTCGGCACGCCCGGAAGGCTGATGGATCACATGCGCAAAGGTACATTGAAGCTTGACGGCCTGGAGGCGTTGGTTCTGGATGAGGCCGATGAAATGCTGCGCATGGGCTTCATCGACGAGGTCGAGTGGATTTTGGAGCAGACACCGGACAAACGTCAAATGGCTCTGTTCTCCGCAACAATGCCGAAACAGATTGAAAGAATTGCACGTCGGCACCTGAACAAGCCCCAGGAAATTTCAATCAAGGCCCGTACCGCGACCGCCGAGACCATCCGGCAGCGTTACTGGCAGGTCAGTGGGCTACATAAGCTCGAGGCGCTCACTCGGATACTGGAGGTTGAGCCATTTGACGCAGTCTTGATATTTGTCCGTACCAAAATCGCCACCACCGAACTTGCTGAGCGACTGGAGGCTCGAGGCTACGGCGCGGCGGCGATGAATGGCGACATGGCGCAAAATCAACGCGAGCAAATGGTGGAGCGATTAAAAAAAGGTTCGCTCGACATACTTGTCGCAACAGATGTTGCTGCCCGCGGCCTCGATGTCGATCGCATTAGTCACGTTGTCAACTACGACATTCCTTATGATGCCGAAGCGTACATTCATCGCATTGGCCGTACTGGCAGAGCTGGGCGTCAGGGCGATGCTATTCTTTTCGTAGCACCGCGCGAACGACGAATGCTATACGCCATTGAAAAGGCGACGAGACAAAAGATCGAACCTTTGGTATTGCCGACGACAGAAACCGTTAACAACAAGCGTATTGCCGACTTCAAACAAAAGATTAGCGACACGTTGGCAGGTGGGGAGCTGGCGTTCATGCAGAGCCTGATCGAGCAGTATCGGCAGGACCACGATGTGCCGGCGGTGGATATTGCCGCTGCGTTGGCAAAAATGACGATCGGCGACAAACCCTTGCTGCTCAGCCCGGACAAAGCCAGGCCCAGGGAAGCGGGCAAGAAGCCACCGCGCGACAAAAAGCGGCGTGAGAGGACACTGACTGAAACCGACGTGGACAAGGAGCGCTACAGGATCGCCGTTGGCCATTCTCACGGTGTGAAGCCGGGAAATATTGTTGGCGCAATCGCGAATGAAGCCGGATTGGACGGCGAACATATCGGACATATCGAAATCGACGAAGAGTTCAGTCTGGTCGATCTTCCTGTCGGAATGCCAAAAGACATCTTCATGGACCTGAAGAAAGTCAGAGTGTGTGGTCGGCCACTGAAGATCTCGCTTTATACGCAGTCAAAAACGGCGCCGAAGAAAAGAGGCAAGCCGAAGCCGGCAACTAGTAAAAAGAAACGGAAAACGCATCGCGCAGGGGATGGTAAGCGGCGCAAAGACTGAGTCCGTATACTTTAAGTATGGATACAAAAACCCGCCTTGTTTCCCTGGATGTTTATCGCGGGATGACAATTGCGGCGATGATCCTGGTCAATAACCCGGGCTCCTGGAGCTCTGTCTATGCGCCGTTACGACATGCGGACTGGCACGGCGTGACACCGACCGACTGGATTTTCCCGTTTTTCCTGTTCATTGTCGGCGTGGCGATTGCTTTCGCTATTGGCTCGTCCCGGGGGATGGGAGGAAGCCGCGAGTTGCTGGTTCGCAAAATTTTGCGGCGATCTCTCATAATTTTCGCCGTCGGATTGTTTCTGTCCGCCTACCCGCATTTTGACATGAGCAACATTCGCATCCCCGGCGTGCTGCAAAGAATTGCACTGGTGTACGGCGCGGCAGCGTTATTGTTTCTATGGTTCAAACCTCGCCAGTTACTTCTGATCGGGATTGCGTGTTTGCTGGGGTACTGGGGGCTCATGACGTTGGTGCCGGTGCCAGACGGCCACGCTCCCAACCTCGAGCCCGCCACGAATCTCGGTGCCTGGCTGGATCGCAGTCTGCTGGGTGGGCATCTGTGGTCGCAGTCCAAAACATGGGATCCGGAGGGCCTGCTAAGTACGATTCCAGCTGTCGCAACCTGCATTAGCGGCATCCTGACGGGGGTCTGGTTGCGCACTGACAAAGACCAATACGCAAAGGTCGCCGGGATGATGGTCGGCGGCACCGTGCTACTTGTCCTCGGACTTGTCTGGGACACCGTGTTTCCCATCAACAAGCAGCTTTGGACAAGTTCCTACGTTTTGTACACCAGCGGCGTTGGGCTGTTACTGCTTGGGGCAGTTTATTGGTGGGTTGATATCAAGGGCCGTAAATGGGGAACCAGGCCCTTTATCGTATTCGGCATGAACGCCATCGCTGTTTTTACGTTGTCTGGCCTAATAGCCAGAACTTTCAATGTTATTGGATTGCAGAAGTGGCTCTGGCAATCGCTATTCGAGCCCGCATTTGCATCTCCGCTCAACGCATCTTTGGCGCATGCAATTACCCATGTACTCCTGTTGTTAGGGATCGCCTGGATACTTTATGCTCGCAAGATATTCATCAAAGTGTAGAACCCTTAAGGAAAAAAATGAAAAGCAGACATCCCACCAAACTCTTCACCGCCGTTGTTGCAATTTTCTGTGTCGCTTTGGCGAATGCAGCCGGACTTAACGATGACGAACAGGGCATGGTCGACTGGATCGATGCCAACTATGAATCTGCCATAGATTTGCTTGAGGAAACCGTGAACATCGGCAGCGGCACTATGAATCCGCAGGGCGTCCGTGACGTCGGCAAGGTTATGGGGCGCGAACTTGACGCGCTTGGCCTCGAGACCGAGTGGATCGAAATGCCGGAGGGCATGGGCAGAGCAGGGCATCTGTTCGCGCGCAAACTGCACAACAAAGGCCCAAATATTTTGTTGATAGGCCATCTGGATACCGTGTTCGAAGCGGACGACGGGTTTCAGTCGTATACGCGTAAGGACGACGTTGCATACGGCCCTGGCGTCGAAGACATGAAATCCGGCAACGTTGTTATCGTTTATGCCTTGAAAGCGCTCAAAGAAATTGGGGCGCTGGAAGATATGTCGATCGTCGTTGCGTACACGGGCGACGAGGAAAATGCTGGTAGCCCGCTGACGCTGTCGAGGCGAGATCTCATCGAGGCTGGCAAGTGGGCGGACATTTCACTGGGTTTCGAATCAGGAGTTTCTTACGGTGGCCAGGACTGGGCAACGATTGCCCGGCGCAGTTCATCGAACTGGTATCTCGAGGTTTCCGGCACGCAGGCGCATTCATCAAAGATCTTCAACAATGAAGTTGGCCATGGCGCAATTTTTGAGGCTGCACGAATCCTGAACGAATTCGATAACAAAGTTCGTGGTGAAGAGTACCTGACATTCAACGCCGGAACGATCCAGGGCGGTACTGACGTCAGCTACGAATTCGAGCAGACTCGAGGAACGACGTTCGGCAAGACCAACATCGTGCCGCGCAAAGTTATTGTTCATGGCGACATACGCACGATCTCCAATGAGCAGTTGGAGCGTACGCGGGAAGCCATGCGCGAAGTCGTTGCAGAGCACTTGCCAGGCACAGATGCGACTATTAAATTTGAGGACCGTTACCCGTCGATGGCTCCGACCGACGGCAACAAGCGTTTGCAGGCGGTGTTATCCGATGTCAATGAAGATCTTGGCCGCGGGCCCATGCCAACACTGGATCCATTGAAGCGCGGCGCGGCTGATGTGTCATTCGTCGCGCCTTATTCGGATTCGCTGGCAGGGATGGGCGCTGTTGGGGATGGCGGCCACACGCCGGATGAGAGTCTTGACCTGACGACGATGGCGCCAGCAATACAGCGGGCCGCGATACTTATCTACCGGCTCGCCAACGAAGAAAGCGCTGATTAAAAACGATCGAGCTTCATGCGACTTAGGTCGGGGCGAAACGGACGCTCGCGGCTGAGCTCCAACTCGTATATTGCCAACCCGAGATCGCGAAAAAATGGTTGCGCGATTTCCTCGTATTCGTAGTTATCGTCGTTAAAGGTTTCGTTGTCGTTCGTGTACAAAGTTGCCGCAAGCAAAAACTCAACGCCATTCTCGTAGTCGACGATATAGGCGCAGTCGGTCTTGAAGCCGTAGGCTTCGCCAGATTTGTTGAATATCCGGATATTGTCCGGGATCGTACCAGCCGATCCACCAACCATCAGAGACTTGACGTAGCCTTGTGGATACATCTCACTATCGGTGTATGCATCGATGCCACTCTCACCCGGGTAAGCTGACATATTGCGATACATAAACTCGTAGTCGTCGTCGCTCAGGTTAAACCGGCGCGCTTGCGAGACATCGTCAGGAAATATCAATGCCTGCACTACGTCATGAAGATCCTGTAGCGCAAATTCATTATTGACAGCAAAGTCCTTGGGTCGCTCGAGTAGCTCTCCATCGACCATTTCCGCCCGACCCAGAAGAATCGGTGCGTCAGCTTCATAGTTTGCGTCGCTGACTTGTGCGCCTTGTTCATAGACGACAGAGTCGCCATCAACAAACGGGTTCGTCATGCGGTTTGATTCGGAGTTGCGGGCAACCTCCAGGCGATGAAAAATTTGGCTATGTTCATAGCCCTTATGGCGCAGTGATTCGTTGAGTTCTTTTTGTCCGACAAACTCATAGAGACGATTGAAGGCGTCATTGTCACTGACCAACAGTACCTTGCGTATGTAATTGGCGATGGTCGGCAATCCGGTTGGCGAGGTTGGATCCTCCGACGCCGGTGTCTGCGTGTCGGATGCGACGCCAGTCAACATGGTGGTTTCGCGGGTAAGCCCTGGAATGCCGAGCCTGTTCAGTTTTTCGAGAGCGAGCGCCGCCGTCGGAAGTTTGACCGTGCTTGCAGGGTAGAAGTACTGGCCCGGGTCAAGCCGATACGAATAAGACCTAAACGTCGGCTTATTATTCTCGTCACGATCGATCTGCGTATAGATGATCTGCGGCCGGTATTTTTCCACGTCCTGCATAACGGCCGAGAAGCGTTCGGCCTGCGACAGCAGCAGGTTCTCGAGAGAGCCATCCCAGTCGTTGTTCTGCTGACACCCGGCGAGCGATATTAGAGAGGAAAGCGACACTACCGATACTCGCAAAAAATGTTGCACAGTTAAGCCCGACGAAAGCCAGTCAGTATCATACGACCGCTGTATCCAACAATGTCAGCGTGGCGTCGTCGGCATTGAGCTCGGCCTCGATACCGATGGGTACTACTGTTCGATCCGCGACATGACCAATCATGAAGCCACGGATAACCGGTATGCCCAGATCCGAGCAGCGATCCCTAAGCACTTCTTCGATACTGAACGAATTTCCGCTTGTTTCTGTCTTCGTAAACTTGCCAAACGCGATTCCAGCAACCTCGCTTAACTTGTTGGCGAGCCACAGCTGGGTCAGCAGGCGATCGATTCGGTAGGGCGCTTCGTCAACGTCTTCGAGAAACAGGATTCGACCTCGAAAGTCTGGTTCGAATTCCGTGCCCATCAGGCTGCAAATTAACGATAGGTTGCCGCCAAGCAGCGGTCCGCGTGCTTTACCACCCGCGATACGCGTCAATCGGTTTGCCGCATTGACCCGCCCTTCGCCGGTCTCGAAAGGTGGTGCTGCGCCAATGCTGGTACGTGACGTCGGGTGCATTACAACCTTCTTGAATTCACTGAGTGTGTACTCTGAAAAACTGTGTCTAAGAACGGATCCGTGGAAACCGACCATGCCCGTTTTTTTGTGAATCGCCGTCAAGAGACCGGTGATGTCGCTAAAGCCCATAAGTATCTTCGGATTGTCCGCGATCAGGTCGTAGTCCAGGAAAGGAAGGATGCGCGGCGTGCCGTAACCACCGCGCACACAGAAAATCGCATCAACATCATCCTGTGCAAACATGTTGTTCACATCGTCGGCACGCTGCTGATCGGTACCGGCCAGATACAGATTTCGTGTGAATATATGCTCGCCCAGACGAACCCTGAAACCGAGCGATTCAACGATGTCGGCTGCAATACGAATGTCTTCGTCTTCAGTTTCGTTACTGGCCGGAGCAATCAAGCCAATCGTATCGCCTTGCGACAGTCTGCGAGGCTTGAGGATTGTTGCTGCAGCTGTGCCGGTTGAAGGCTCCGACTGCGCTGAGGAAATGCTGCCGGCAAGCGTTGCAGCGACCAAAGATTTTATGGCAAGTCTACGATTCATATTTTCGCTCGTAACTCGAAAAAAAACTGTGCGGCACAAGGTAACAGCTTGTTTTCAGCTTGTGTAGCGCCTGTAAAAGGTAGCCGCCCTCAGCACGACTCAGGCGATTTGGACTATTTCAGTCTCTAATTGAAAGGATCGGGGTCAGGGTATGTCCAGGCCAATAATGCTGTCGTAGTCGGGCCGCTCGCGAATAACACGAAACTCACCATCCTCTACCAGCACTTCCGGAACGAGCGGCCGCGTGTTGTATCCGGATGCCATGACACTGCCATAGGCGCCGGCCCCTTCGATGAATATCAGGTCATCAGCGTGTTGCGCAGCGAGCTGCCGTTTGCGTGCAAACGTGTCTGCGGTCTCACAAACCGGACCGACAACGTCGTAGTGCACTCGTTCACTGCCGTTGTTTCTCTCAGCAACGATTTTGTGGCGTGCGTTGTACATGCTGGGACGCATAAAATCGTTCATCGCAGCATCAATTATCAGGAACGTCGAGATGCCGCCTTTCTTGACGTAAATGACGCGGCTTACGAGAATTCCGGCATCGCCAACAATGGACCGTCCCGGTTCAAGAATCAGTCGACAGCCGAACTCGCCAAACGTTTTCAATGCAAGCTCCGCATACTCGGCCGCCGCAGGAGCTACCTCGTTGTCTGCGTCGTAGTTGATCCCGAGCCCGCCGCCCAGGTCGATTGTCGTAATCGTATGGCCATCGCCACGCAACTGCTGCACAAGCTCTGCGATGCGCTCGAATGCCCGCGAATAGGGGCCAAGGCTCATTATCTGTGAGCCTATGTGCATGTCGATACCGCAGACTTCTATGCCTGGGAGCTCGGCCGCCTCGGCGTAAATCTGTCGCGCAAATTGCCATGGAATTCCAAACTTGTTTTCCAGTTTCCCGGTGGAAATTTTCTCATGCGTGCCAGCATCGATGTCCGGGTTAATTCTGAAGGCAATGCGTGCCGTTTTCCCAAGCCGTGTTGCTATGGCGCTTACCTGATGTAGCTCCGGCTGCGACTCTACGTTGAACTGCAGAATGTCCTTGCTCAGCGCAAATTCAATTTCGGCCACAGTCTTGGCTACTCCCGAATACACGATCTTCGACGCCGGCATGCCCGCCAACAGCGCGCGCCGTAGCTCACCTTCCGAAACAACATCGGCACCGGCGCCACGTGCTGCCAGAATTCGTAATACTGCCTGGGCCGAGTTGGCCTTAACCGAATAGCAAATAAGTGTGTCATGCTGAGCAAAAGCACTCGCGTAGGCATCGTACGCGGACTCGATCGCGAGTTGCGAGTAACAGTAAAAGGGAGTGCCGCAGGATTCAGCAATGCGACGCACCGGTACGTTATCGGCGTAGTAGTGCTCACCCTTGTGTCCGAAATTCGGCAACGTAATCTCCGTGACGAGAACAGCTCACGAATATTACATCAGTTGACTGGCGTGAAATGAAAGATTAATTTGCGTCATCACAGCGACAGGAGTTCGCGAGCCATGAGCGTGGATTGGACATCCGTTATCCCACCGATTGTTGCTATCGTCGTGGTGCTGTGGCGCAAGGAAGTCATTGTTTCCCTGTTGCTGGCAATTTTCGCCGCAGAGTTCCTGCAGCTATCGATGAGCTGGCAAACCCCACTCCCGGCGCTACTTAACACCATTGAACGAACTGTCGGCGTGTTCGCTGATGCGGGCAATGCCCGCCTGCTGATATTTAGCCTGCTAATCGGCGCGCTGCTGGCATTCGTGCGTGAGTCCGGCGGCGTTTCTGCAATGGTCGCCAAGCTTGTAAACAAGGGCATTGCCAGGAGCGGCAGGCGAGCGACACTGCTGACCAGCGCTGTCGGTACCATAATATTTGTCGAATCCAACCTGAGCGTTCTGACCGCCGGCATTCTGTCTCGCGGCCTGTTCGACAAGTTCCGCTTAAGCCGGGCAAAGCTCGCCTATATCATCGATAGTACGTCCGCGCCGATCTGCATTCTCATATTGTTGAATGGATGGGGTGCTTTCGTCCTCGCGCTGCTTGGCAACTATGAATTGAACGCCTCCGCAGCGACCATTCTTTGGGGCACGATTCATCTCAATTTCTATGCGCTCGTTACGCTGCTTGTCGTTTTTTATAGCGCCTGGACCGGCCGGTACTTTGGACCGCTTGCTCGCAGTTTGCCCGAATCGCCTGACGCCTCAGCAACACACCAGAATATTGCCGCGTCGAAAGCGCGATATATGGTGGTGCCGCTGGCTGTCATGATCCTCGGCATGCTCGGCTTCATGTATTGGACTGGCAATGGTGATCTTGCCGCCGGCAACGGCTCCAAATCGGTTCTATATGCAACCGTACTTGCAATCCTCGTGGCCTATTTGCAATTGCTGTTCAGTGGTTTGTTTGACCATTTGAAACTGATCCGAATCGGATTCGACGGCATGGGTGAGTTGTTACCGCTGGTAGCAATCGTCTTGCTGGCGCTGGCGCTGGGCTCCAGCCTTGGTGATCTCGGTACCGGCACTTACATCGCCGGTCTCGTTGGCGAGAATCTGCCTCAGTTCCTGATTCCAGCGATGCTGTTTCTGGCCGGCGGACTGATTTCGTTTTCGACGGGCACATCGTGGGGAACATTCGCCATATTGATCCCGATCGGCATGCCGCTGGCTATATCATTGGATCTACCGCCGTCACTTTTACTTAGTGCGATACTCGGCGGTGGCGTGTTTGGCGATCATTGTTCGCCGATATCCGATACGACAGCCGTATCTGCGATAGCGTCAGGATGTAATTTGCTCGAGCACGTCAAAACTCAGTTGCCTTACGCACTCTTCGCGGGTGCGACCGCACTTGGCCTGTATGTCGTCGCCGGCCTGGTGTTGTTGTAGAGTCGCGGCGGAGAATGAAAATATGAATTACGGTCGCAACATACTTTTGATATTGGCACTAACCCTGACGATCGCAGCATCTCCGCGCGAGTTGCGAGCCGACACCGACACAAAAACAATCGACGATATTGCCGCAAGGACGATGGCCTTGTACTCGGTTCCCGGAATGGCCGTTGGTGTCGTAAAAGATAATCGCGTTGTTTTTGAACGTGGATACGGCATTCGGGAGCTTGGCAAAAAGGGGCAGATCGATAGCGAAACTCTGTTCAAGATCGCTTCGAACACCAAAGCATTCACGGCGGCGGCTCTCGCGATACTCGTTGACGAGGGCAAGCTGAATTGGGATGACAAAGTCATTGACCATATCCCGGGTTTTCGTTTGTACGATCCATGGGTCACGAGGCAGTTCACGGTTGCCGACTTGCTGACACACCGCAGCGGACTCGCACCTCATGCGGGTGACATGATGCTGTGGCCGGAGCCCAATGCGTTTACGCGAGCTGACATCCTGCACAATCTGCGTTACTTCGAGCCTGCCAGCAGTTTTCGCAGCAAATACGCATACGACAACCTCTTTTATATTATCGCTGGCCAGCTGATTCCCGCGATTACCGGGCAGTCCTGGGGAGAGTTCGTCGACGAACGGATATTTGATGCGCTGGATGCAGATCGATGCATCGCGGGCCGCATGTCAAAACGCGACATGAAGAATATCGCAGCGCCGCATGGCGTGATTGAAAGCAAGTTGCAGGTTATCGAGCGTAGCCGCATCGTTTCCGAGCCGAATACATCGGCGGCGGCGGGAGGCATACGTTGCAGTTTGCAGGATATGCTGACCTGGGTGCAGGTCCAGCTGAATCATGGCACCACCCGTTCCGGTGACGAGCTTTTCAGTGCTGAGCAGAGTGACGCCATGTGGAGGCCCGTCACGATACTCGGGGTTGGTAGCGAGGCAGCTGAGCGCGATAGAACCCACTTCAGAGCCTACGGTCTCGGTTGGCGCCTCGCGGACGTGTACGGCTACAGGGAGGTCTCCCACACCGGCAGTCTGTCAGGCTGGCATTCGTATGCTGTCCTGATACCGGAGCTGCAACTCGGCGCTGTTGTTCTTACCAATGGTTCCGGAGGTAAGGCAAGACGCGCGATGATGTACAGCATCATACGGCCATATCTTGGTATCGATGATGTCGATTGGATCGAGTACATCGAAAACGAAGATAAAGAAGATGATGAACCGGAACTGACGGCCGCAATGGAAGTGCCAGTGCTTTGTGCTACCTGCGAAACCGGGCGTGTACTGGCGACGCTTGACACATACGCTGGTGTCTACCGCGATCACTGGTTCGGTGACATCACGGTAACGCTCGACGGCGACGGGCTTTCGATTGCGGCAGAAAAATCGCCGCGACTAATCGGCAGGCTTGAGCCGTATCTTGGTAATACGTTCATCGCGCGCTGGACAGACAGATCAATCGAAGGAGATGCGTACGTCACATTTGCCGGAGACACACCCGATACGATTGACCGAATTCTAATGCGGGCCGTTTCGAGTGACAGCGATTTTGAATTCCATGACATGAAGCTCATGCGAGTCGTGGAGGACTGATCCTTGCACCGCAAATGCGAAGTGCTTGTCGACCTCGACGCCATCCGGGCAAACTACGCGCTGGCATGCCGCCTGGCGCCAGAATCCAAAACTATTGCCGTTATCAAGGCAGATGCGTATGGCCACGGTGCGGTAGATGTCGCACATGCATTGAGCGGCGCCGCGCCCGCATTCGCTGTAGCGATCATCGATGAGGCATTAGAACTCCGCGAAGCTGGAATAAGCGAACCTCTATTGGTGATGGAGGGAGTTAACAGCATCAGTGCACTTGAATGTGCCGCTGAGCAGAAACTCGCGGTTGTCGTGCACAACGACAAACAGCTGGATGAGTTAGAGCGAGCACGATTGCCTGCCCCAATTTCCGTTTGGCCAAAAGTCGACACCGGCATGCATCGCCTGGGGCTCGCACCAGGCGGCCTTGCAGATGCTGTTTCGCGTTTGCGTGCGAGCGATAACTGCCGGGATTCCATCGTTGTGTGTACGCACCTCGCATCTGCCGATGTCCCCGGGAGTGCGTTCACCCGGCACCAGCTGGAACTTTTCGACGCCTGCGTCGCGGACATGAGTGTGTTGCAAAGCATTAGCAACTCAGGCGCCATATTGGCTTGTCCCGCAAGCCATAGAGACTGGAACAGACCCGGCTACATGCTGTACGGCGTCACACCGTTTGCGGAGGACGTCGCGAGCGCTGGTGAGTTGCTGCCTGCGATGACGCTGCAGTCCGAGATCATCGCTATTCGTGAGGTAGCCGCGTCAGAATCAGTAGGCTATGGCGGCCGGTGGACTGCGAGCAGCGCGACCACCATTGCTACGGTCGCGATCGGCTATGCCGACGGCTATCCTCGCCACGCGCCCGACGGCACACCGACAATCGTCAATGGCAGCGTTGCACCGTTGGCCGGAGCAGTTTCGATGGATCTGATCACGATCGACGTAACCGGTATCGAAGGAGTGCGTCTCGGCGACATCGTCACACTTTGGGGCGAAGGTTTGTCCGTCAATACGATCGCAAACGCGGCAGGCACTATCGGTTACGAATTGCTGACCGGTGTCACCTCACGGGTACCGAGGATCAGCTTCGATTCGACGTCAAATCAGTAGTAACTTGCACAAATAGACAGCGCTAAGCGCACCCACGGCATCAGCAAACAGGCCGGCGGGAATGGCATGGCGGCTGCGAACAACACCGACAGAACCAAAGTAAACAGCCAGCACATAAAACGTCGTTTCTGAAGAACCGAACATCGTGGCGCCGATTTTTGCAGTCAGTGAGTCGGCGCCGTATTCGTTAACCAGGTCGGTCAGCAAGCCCAATGATCCGCTGCCGGACAAGGGACGCATCAACGCCAACGGCAGATTCTCTGGCGGAAAGCCGATGAGATTCAGAAACGGAGTCAGCAGGTTCAATAACAAGTCCAGCGCACCCGATGCCCTGAACATGCCGACCGCAACGAGGATGGCCACGAGGTACGGAATAATCCGTACGGCAATAGTGAAGCCATCTTTGGCGCCCACAACAAAGACTTCATAGACTTTGACTTTCTTTACCGCCAACGCGTAGAAGGGAATGCCCACGAGCAAAAGGGGAATGATGTATTTCGCGACGCTGCTGAGGCCCTGTGCAATGTACTCAATCATGATCGTCATCCTCAGATTCCACTTCTCCGAGAGCCGCACTTACCGAAAATCTCTTCATTCTTTCCAGCACTTTCACGGCTGCGATAGCAGCTATGGTTGAAAGCAGCGTGGCGAGAATGGTGGTGATAAAGATGTCGCTGGCGGTCGCTCCCATCAATGCAACAACCGTTGCGGGCAGGATTATCTGGACACTGGATGTGTTAATGGCCAGGAACATGACCATCGAATTCGTCGCTGTGTCTTTGTGCGGGTTCAGTTCCTGAAGTTCCTCCATGGCTTTGAGCCCCAGGGGCGTTGCCGCGTTGCCTAATCCCAGCATATTGGCCGACATGTTAAGCACGATTGATCCGATGGCGGGATGATCCTCGGGGACATCGGGAAACAGGCGAATGGTGATGGGTCTCAGACCTTTGGCGATGATTCTTATCAAGCCCGATTCTTCGGCAATTTTCATGATGCCAAGCCACAGTGCCATGATGCCGATCAGGCCGATGGCAATATTTACCGACACCTTGGCCATGTCGATGGCGGCCTCTGTTACCGCGTCGATCTTGCCGTTGTAAATTCCGGCACCGACGCCAATGGCCATCATTCCGAACCAAATGTAATTTAGCATTCGCTATTCCTCTGCCAGCTTTCTGTCACCCAACCGGCGCTTCCGGGACCAGAATAAAAGGATCTTCTTCAAGTGCATTGAGTTCTACTTCGTGGGAGACCGGCAACGTCGCCTGGTAACTTCCGTGACCACAGGGGAAGTTGCTGATGATGGGGATGTCGAGGTCACCGCAAACATCCAGGACAATTTCATCAATGGTCTTCCCGAACGGTACTTTGCTGTCGCCAATCTCCAGCATTTCACCGATGACAAGGCCATTGATGTGGTCCAGGCTGCCGCTATTCTTCAAGTGCAACATCATGCGATCAAACGCGTACAACTTCTCGTCGATTTCTTCGAGGAACACAATTGCACCGCGCATGTCGATTTGGTCATCTGTACCGAGTCTTGAATTCACCACCACCAGGTTGCCGCCCCAGGCAGGGCCATGCGCAATTCCGGGTTTCAGTGTGCGTGCCTTGCAGGCCGCAGGTGATTTAATTTGTACATCGCTCCGCCCCGACAATACCTGCTGCAGGGTATCCAGGTTGTATCGAATGGTTTGCTCGTCGAAGGTGGTCAGCATGGGGCCATGAAAGGTGACCAGCCCGGATCGCTGTGCGATAGAGGCGAGCAATGCGGTGATGTCACTGTAGCCGATGAAGATCTTCGGGTTGTCACGGATCACGTCGTAATCCAGCAAGGGCAACACCCTGTTGCCACCGTAGCCACCCCTGGCGCAAATGATCGCGTCGATCGATGCATCCGTGAACATCGTCATGATGTCGGCAGCCCTGTCTTTGGCAGAGCCGGCATACTGGTTTTCCATCAAGCGGGTGCTTTTCCCGAGTACGAGCTCATACCCCAGCTCCTCGAAGACGCCGACGGCACGCTGCAGGCGTTCCGGCTCCAGCCAATAGGCTGGATTCACAACACCGATGCGGGCGCCTGCGCCCAGCCTTCCTGGTTTCGTTTGTTCGGCCATCCTGCTTAAGATAGTCATTCGGGAGGCGGAAGTATAATTGGCTTGTTTATGCCAGCGTGTCCCCGTCGCCACCCAATCCGTTGAGCACCTGACTGTTCTCAACAAGAACATCAATCGATGTATACTTTTCGAGGAATCATTGAGGCTTAGTGAAAATATCATGCAACGTCGAAAGCTCGTTCTCTCGTTATCCCTGATTTGCTCTTACCTGCTGGTCGCCTGTGCACCACCAGAGCCGCAAGCGGCGGACACGCTTGTCCAGCCTGCTGAGCCAAGCACCGCTGCAGTCGCAATGCCCGACAAGTACGCAGCAGAGGTTAGTGGGGAGATTCTGCGGGCGGGAGGCAATGCCGTGGATGCCGGCATCGCGGCTGGCTTCGCGCTGGCCGTCAGTTTCCCGGAGGCGGGCAATATCGGCGGCGGTGGTTTCATGCTGATCCACATAGACGGCGAGGATGCATTCATCGACTATCGGGAAAAAGCACCGAGAGCCGCTGATCGCGACATGTACCTGGATGAACACGGCGATGTAGTTGAGAAAGCCAGCACGATCGGCCATCTGGCCGTCGGCGTGCCCGGATCTGTCGCTGGATTCTGGGAGGCGCACAAACGCTACGGCACATTGCCGTGGAACCAGTTGCTCGCTCCCGCCATCCGCATTGCCGAAGAAGGATTCGAGGTGCCGGAGAAGTTGGGCAGTGGCATTCAGGCGCGTCTCGAAAAGTATGAGGGCAAGACCAATTTTGGCGATTACTTCGGCGAGATGCGTACGGGCGAATTGCATAAACAACCCGAGCTTGCAGCGACGTTGCGTCGCATCGCCGAAAACGGCGCCGATGAATTCTACAAGGGTGAAACAGCGACGCTAATTACCGCAGAGATGGAGCGTGGCCACGGCCTGATCACGATGGAGGATCTGGCAAACTACGAGGCCGTCTGGCGAGAGCCGGTACGCGCTGACTGGCGAGAATTCGAAATCGTATCGGCGCCGCTACCGAGCTCTGGTGGCGTGGCGCTAATCCAGCTCCTGAAGATTCGCGATTACATTGATCACTACTTTCAGGACGTTCCGCACAACTCCGCACAGTATATTCACCTGGTCGCCGAAATCGAAAAGCGTGTATTCGCCGATCGTGCCGAGTTTCTCGGCGACCCGGATTTCGTCGACGCTCGCGTCGATGAGCTACTGGCTGATGAATACATCAAGTTGCGGGCACAGGAAATCAACCCGGATGAGATTTCGATGAATGTCGGCGCGGGGACTGGTCTCGAAGCACACGACACCACGCATTATTCCATCCTCGATAAATGGGGTAACGCCGTATCGAACACATACACACTGAACCTGGGATTCGGAAGCGGCGTCGTAGTTGAAGGAGCCGGGTTCCTTCTAAACAATGAAATGGATGATTTCAGCGTGAAGCCTGGAGTGCCGAACGCCTTCGGTGTGGTCGGCAGCAAGGCCAACGAAATTCAACCGGGCAAGCGAATGCTATCGTCGATGACGCCAACGATACTCCTCAAGGATGACAAGGTAGCAATGGTTGTCGGTACACCGGGAGGATCGACGATTTTCACATCCGTTTTTCAGACAATTCTGAATATTATCGACTTCGACATGACGCCTGATGACGCGGTCGGCGCTACCCGCTTTCACCATCAGCTGCTGCCACCTGACATGATCTATTTTGGCGCGATCCGGCCGTTGCCGGAGGAGACGATTTCCGGGCTGGGCGATCGCGGCTACAGGGCAAGCCCGCGCAGGTTCGGCGATGTCCAGGTTATTTATGATGACGG
>RCNB010000630.1_pt1 | contig 22954 bp, 19 predicted proteins | sample 2041321 | NCBI WGS metagenome assembly RCNB01 (sample SAMN09708232, study PRJNA481090) | Marine sediment metagenome, whole genome shotgun sequencing project. | reverse complement strand
CACTTCCTCCAGAGAGTCGGAGGTCAGCTCAGGCGCATTTGTCAGATCCGGGTACGCCACACCGCCGCCGTGTCTGATCCAAAGAACAGTCGCGACGGTGACAAACAGTATGACCAGAAACAGCAGAACGCCTTTCATTTCAGCTGCGGTGACTCACGGATATCCCCATACGCAAAATTCTACATCATTCGGCGCCGACATCAGGCGACAAGTGCGATTGCCCAGCTGAAAAAGATGAGTCCGAAGGCGATCGCGCCTGCGATCAGCTGCGAGCGTGTGTCTTTCGGAATGTTGCCGAGACGAATAAGAACCAGACCCGCCGCAAAGCCAGCGATAAAGCCGAACAAATGCGCGCCGATATCCGTATTTGGGCCACCTGTACCGGTGTACATGAGCAGTGCGAGACCACCGACTATCGGGCCGTATCGGTTTGACCAGCGGTCCTGTGACATTAATTTGCCATGCCAGACGTAGCCGGCGACCAGACCCAGCGCTGCGAATACCGCGGTCGATGCGCCGATGGAGCGGTGCGCCGAATCGAGTAGCAGCGTGTTCAGAGCATTGCCGCTTGCCGCGGCCAGGACAATGGCCAGCCAGGCGACTCCTGACCCGAGAAGACGTCCCGCGAAGATTCCGAAGAAGACGCCGAAGACGAGATTGCTGAGCAGGTGCTTCAAGCCTGAATGCAAAGTCAGGGCCGTGAAGAGTCGCCACACTTCGCCCTGGCGTATCAGCTCGCCGTCAATACGACCGGCAGTAAACCAGTTGGATTGGAAGAACGAGTAGCCGGCCATGCCAGCGACAACGCAAACGACCAAAACGTAGGCGACCAGGCCCGGAACGGCGTCCTGATATTCGATACGCTCTGTCGGCTTATGAGCGACCGGTGGGTTTTCGCTATCGTAGAGCTGGATCTCGACGTTGGCTCGCGCCGAGTAGGCGGCAGGTACGATCAATGCGCAGGACGCACCGTCGTCGATCACCTGATGCGGGATTTCCAATGAGGTGAGTACCAGCGCGCGGTCCGCGCAGCTCTGCCGGTTTCGACTCTCAAATACGACTCTCAGGTCTTCATTCATGGTGACGCCAACAATACAGGCATTCCGATATGTGGACAGCGTCGGCGGAATTCAAATTTTGCGGTAAGCTAGACCGTCAACTAAGGACCATCAATGAAGATTTTGCTTCGAATATTCTTGTGCGCATCCGTCGTTTTCGCGACTAGCGCGACTGCAGAAGTCACGGACGCCGAGGCTGGTGGATTCACGACCGTAAATGAGGTGGTCATCGATGCCAGCGCGGAAACGGCTTGGCGGGCCGCGATCGATGATGTCGGGAAATGGTGGAATTCGGATCACACGATCTCCGGCGATGCGAGCCGTATGAGTATCACGGCAGAGCCGCAAGGGTGTTTTTGCGAAAACTTCGGCGGTGATGCGGGCGTCGTACACATGAACGTATCCATGGTTAGTCCCGGTGCACTCATTCGGCTCACGGGTGCCTTGGGCCCGCTGGGTCTCATGGGCGTGAGCGGCAATATGACCTGGGAGTTTGAGGCGGTGGAAGACGCCACGAAGGTCAGGTTTACGTATGCGGTCGGTGGGTATCGCCCCGGAGGTCTCGACGTTATTTCGGGGCCTGTCGATGCTGTCATTGGTGAGGCGCTCGCACGCCTTAAGGCGCATATAGAGACGGGCGACCCGGAGAACGCGGATCTTGGCTGAGTCGGTAACAGAGGTGCCCTGCGCGCGACCATCATCGACGGTTGTTCTGGTCCGGGACTCGGATGACGGTCCGGAGGTCTTCATGGTACGGCGCCATGCAAAATCGTCCTTTGGAGATGCTCACGCTTTTCCAGGCGGCGTCGTCGACCCGGAAGATGCTGAGGTTCACGATTTTTGTGAGGGACTGACCCGTGAAGAGGCCAATTCGCGCTTGGGTGTTGAAAGCGACGGCTTGAGTTACTACAGCGCGGCTATTCGAGAATTATTCGAAGAGGCGGGCGTGTTGTTTGCCGATTTTTCGAACCTGGATGAAGACATGGCATCAGTCAGGAATGCGCTCAATGACGGGTCAATGAATTGGGCAGAGTTCGTCAATGGAAACGAGCTTTCATTGCACTGTGGGCAGTTTCACTATTTCAGTCACTGGGTAACGCCGCAGATGATGGACAAACGTTATTCCACGCGTTTCTTTCTTGCGCATTTGCCGCATGGACAAGTCGCTGAACATTGCGGCGGAGAATTAACCGATTCCTGTTGGTCGAGCGCGAGAGAGGTATTGGCAGCTTCCAGACGAGGCGAAGTGAAGCTGCATTACCCGACAATTAAAAGCCTTGAAAGTGTTGCCCGGCATGAATCTATCGATGAGCTCGTTGATTGGGCTCGATCCAGTGTGGAATGGGGGATCACCTCCATGATCCCTGTGGTGATAGAGCGAAATGGCAAGCAGGAAATCGTGCTACCTGGCGATAAGGACTACCCCGGTGCCAAATCGTGACGGCATTCGGACCGGAAATGCCACCGTTCACCGAACTCGCGCCGGGTGTTCGCCGATTGGTCGCGCCGAATCCCTCGATGATGACGGGGCCGGGCACGAATACGTATCTGTTTGGCAATGAAGAAGTGGCGGTGCTTGATCCCGGGCCGGTGATTGAAAGCCACCTGGAGGAGATATTCGAGCTCGCCGGTGGTTCTGTTCGATACGTAATAGTGACGCACACGCATCCGGATCATTCTCCCGGTGCGGTTGAACTGGCTCGCATGAGCGGGGCGGAGTTGATAGGCCGGACGCCACCGTCCGAAGAACATCAGGATAAGACGTTTAAGCCGGCCCGTGAACCCGCTGACGGCGACTCGATACTAATCGACGGCATCGACATCGAAGCGATACATACGCCGGGTCACGCGTCGAACCACGTCTGCTATCGCCACACGGAGCTCAACTGGGTATTTACAGGTGACCACGTTATTGATGGTTCGACGGTGGTGATCAATCCGCCTGACGGAAACATGAAACATTACCTTGAGTCACTCGCCAAAGTGAAAGCGTTGCGACCGGCGGCGCTGGCGCCTGGACACGGCGAATTGATTCACGACCCGGACAGGGCGATCGACTGGATTATTGAGCATCGAAGCGAGCGAGAAAAGAAAGTACTCGACGGACTGCGTGCGAATCCGGGATTGACGTCAATGGAGTTAGTCCCGCACGTGTATAAAGATGTGGATAAGAAACTCTATGGTTGGGCAGAGCGTTCGTTGTTGGCGCATTTATTGAAGCTGGAAGACGATCTCAAGGCAGTTCAGGCCGGCGGGTTCTGGTCGACTCTGGTTTGATCATTCGCATGGAACAGGATAGAGAATGAAGAACTTCGATTTCAGTATTGGCGCCGACCGCGACACGTTGGTCGCGAGTGACAGCGGCGTTGATTTGCTGCGCACTCCCTTGTTCAACAAAGGCACGGGATTTACTTCAGAAGAGCGCAAGCGATTCGGTCTTGAAGGACTTCTGCCCGCTCAACACAACGATATCGACACGCAAGCGGAACGTATTTTCAGATCGATATTCTTTAATGAAGATCCCGTCGGCCGAAATATCGGGCTGGCGTCGCTGCAGGACCGTAACGAAGTACTATTCTACAAGGTGCTTGCCTCCCATTTGGAAGAGACGATGCCGGTTGTCTACACACCCACCGTCGGCAAAGCCTCGCAATATTTTTCCCGCGTGTTCAGGCGCGCAAGAGGAATTTTCATAACGCCCGAGCACAAGGGGCGCATCGAAGAGGTACTGCGTCGGGCGGCACCGTTCAGCGGTGTACAGCTCATGGTCGTCACCGACAATGAGGCGATTCTCGGAATAGGTGATCAGGGCGCCGGTGGCATGGCAATCAGTATCGGCAAGTTGGCGCTCTATTGTGTGGGTGCGGGCATTCATCCGGCCAGGACATTGCCGATCAGTCTGGACGTCGGAACGAATAATCAGGATCTGCTTGCGGATCCTTTCTACCTGGGATGGCCACACGAACGCTTGCGCGGTGATGAGTACATCGAATTCGTCGATGAATTTGTTGCAGCGGCCAAAGCGATATTTCCGGAGATCGTCATCCAGTGGGAGGACTTCAGAAAAGACAACGCGCTAGTGATTCTGAATCGCTATCGCGACAAAGTGCCTTCCTTCAATGACGACATTCAGGGTACGGGAGCGGTCGCCGCGGCTGGCGTCTGTGCTGGATCGAGAATTACAGGCGAGCCACTGCAGAACAGTCGCATCCTGATCTACGGCGCTGGCGCAGCCGGTCTGGGCATCGCACGGCAGCTTCGTGTGTTATTGAGCGGCGCCGGCCTGGCGGGTGATGACTTGTGTCGCTCGATTCTGGTGATGGATAGTGGCGGGGTGATCACCGCAGATCGTGACCGGCTTGATGACTACAAGCGTGAGCTCGCCTGGCCGGAAGCCGTGATCGCCGAGACAGGGCTGACAGGAGACGCACGCAAGGATCTCCACTCTGTCGTGCGAGCGTACAAGCCGACGGTCTTGATTGGCGCATCAGGTCAGGGCGGGTCATTCACAGAAGACATCATTCGAGAAATGGTCTCGCACGTCGAAAACCCGGTCATCATGCCAATGTCGAACCCGACATCGATGAGCGAGGCGGTTCCATCCGATCTGTTCAGCTGGACGGACGGCAAAGCACTGGTCGCAACCGGCAGTCCATTCGATCCGGTCGAAATCAACGGTTGTCTCCGGCGAGTCGGGCAGGCCAATAATGTGTTTGTATTCCCGGGCATCGGCCTGGGAAGCATCGCGTCAGGTGCGTCGACAATCACTGGCAGCATGATCAGCGCGGCGGCGACATCACTTGCCGGCTGTCTTGATCAGGCGGATATCGACGCGCGTTGTCTGAAACCCGAGGTGAACCGCTTGTGGGACATTTGCGGCACGGTCGCCTGCGCCGTTGCGAAGCAGGCGATCGCAGACGGAGTCTCCTCACACCTCGACCCAGGTGACGTCGAAGCCGCTGTTAACCGACATCGCTGGAAGCCCCGCTATCCAAGCCTTACCGGTCCATAGGTCTAAATCACAGCTTGATCGGAGCGCCGACTTCGCTTAGCGTACGCGCTTCGTAAATTGAGGTATCCAGCATGACATTCGTGGTCACAGAAGCCTGTATCAAGTGCAAACTGACGGATTGCGTCGAAGTTTGCCCCGTGGATTGCTTCCACGAAGGGCCGAATTTTCTCGTCATTGATCCCGATGAGTGTATCGATTGCACGTTGTGCGAACCTGAATGTCCGGTTGAGGCCATCTACTCAGAGGACGAGCTGCCCGCCGGGCAGGAGCAGTTCCTCAAGATCAACGAAGAGCTCTCTCAGGACTGGCCTGTCATCACCGAAATGAAGGATGCGCCGGCGGATGAGGCCGAGTGGCGTGAGGTCACAGACAAGCTGCAGTATCTCGAGCGCTAGGTCTCCGCGACAAACCTGATCAGAACGTCTGCTAGTTCGGGCCCTTTGTCTTCCTGCAGGAAGTGACCTGCATTCCTGATTTTGACATGCTCAAGATTCTTGGCGCCCGGAACACGATCCTGCCAAAGACTCTCGCCACCACGGGTAATCGGATCACGATTGCTGAATGTCGTCAGGAACGGTTTCTCCCAACGCCTGAATATTTCCCAAGCGGCGCGATTGGCATCGCTGGCGGGATCGTCAGGTTCTGTCGGAACCAAAGCGGGGAAGGCTCTCGCCCCCGCCTTGAATTTTGCTGATGGAAAAGGCGCGTCATAGGCTGCGACGACCGCGTCACTCAATGTCGTAATCGTCCCTTTCTGAATGATCTTGCCAATCGGAAACCAGGGACTGTAGCGCGCAAACTTTTGCCAGATGCGAAATACCTTCGGCATTTCCTGATCACCGGTCGGCAGACCGCCATTGCCCAACGCAATACGGGCAAAGCGAGCTTTATCTTCGGCGGCAACGCGCAGCCCGATCAGCGAACCCCAGTCCTGACAAAATAACGTAATATCAGTGAGTTGCAGCTCTTCGATGAACGCTCTCATCCAGCTGACGTGGCCAGCGAAGGAGTAGTCCTTTTTGCTTGCGGGTTTGTCGGACTTACCGAAGCCGAGCAGGTCGGGCGCAACAACTCGAAATCCGGCGTCTCGTAACGGCGGAATCATGAATCGATACAGGTAGGACCAACTGGGTTCGCCGTGCAGCAGCAAAATGACCGCCCCGTCTCTTGGGCCCTCGTCGACGTAGTGCATTCGCATGCCGTCGACGTCGACGTAGTTTGGCGTGAAGTCGTAGTCCGGAAGACTTTCGAAACGTGAGTCAGGCGTGCGCAGTGTTGGCATTAGTCAGGTACTCTTCATAACAGACGTTCTTGAGTCATCATAAACCCAAATGAGCAGCATCCGCGCCAAAATCTTTCGTTCAATTTCGAGTGCTTACGTTAAGCGCGTCGACATCGAGAGTGCGGATATCAATAAGATTCGCCAGCGGTGGAACCGGCTCGGGCGAAAGTTGGTTACGGCGTTCGGTGTGCGTGTGGAGCCGGACCGAGTCAACGGGCTGTATGCCGAATGGCTAACGCCGAAGAACAGTATGGATGGAAAGCTCCTGCTCTATTTACACGGCGGTGCTTACGTCGTCGGCGGTTGCGATATGCATCGGCAGATGGTCAGTCATATAGCCAGGGCAGGCCGTATTCGAACGCTGTTGCCCGAGTACCGTCTTGCGCCAGAGAACAAGTTTCCGGCGGCGATTGACGACGCAGTCGCTATATACAAATCGCTGCTCGATATGGGGATGAAGGCAGAGGACATTGTTTTCGGCGGTGACTCGGCGGGCGGTGGTCTTGCGGTTGCAACATTGCTGTCACTCCGGGATGCTGGCGAACCCTTACCGGCCGCGGCTGTCCTTCTATCTCCGTTTCTCGACGTAACCGGCAGCGGCAAATCCATGCAGAGCCGGGCGGACCAGGATCCGTGGTTTAGCCCGGAACATTTATCGATCGTCGCGGACCATTATTGCGAGGAACATCAACGGAGCTTTCCGCTGGTGTCACCCGTCTTCGCAGACGTCGAGGGGCTGTGCCCGATGTTTATTCAGGTCGGAGATGATGAAATATTGCTCAGCGATTCCGAGCGCATTGCAGACGCATGTGTCGCTGCCGGGATCGATGTCGAACTTCAGGTCTGGCCCGAAATGTGGCACGTGTTCCAGATGTTTGTGCGGAAAATGCCGGAAGCAACGGCGGCCGTCGCGAAGATGGGTCAGTACATTCAGTCGCGCTTTTAGAAGCCGGCTTGCCGCTTGGAATCGTCGTACATTTTGGTCATGAATGAGCGAATGGCCGATTCCGCTTCTTCCTTGGTCATGAGCTTTTGATTCTCGAGTACGACGGCCATGTCTTTGATCGATCGCTTGCCGTCAATCAACGACATAATGAAAGAATAGATTTGCGTCGTCATTGCCTGCTGTCGAAACGACGGCGATAACGGAACGGGTTCTTTACCCGTGACAATCCAGTCGGGTAATGCTGCGTAGCGTCCCGGCTTTTCAACACCACGTTCCTTGTAGGCCGAAAACGTGAATACACGTTCCTGTCGGCCATGCCGGCTGGCGGGTGAACTCATATATGGGATGGTTGCTTGCGAGACGTAGGGGTCGGAGAAGCCGTTCTCAGCGACGATCGCCTTGGCTTCCTCCGGACTGTAGCAACGCGCGCGTTCGGGATTTGAGAAGGCCAGTGAACCAAAATTTACCCAGCGTCCGTTTTCCCCGAGCAGGTTGTTGATGCGCGCAGCGAGTATCGACAGGTCCTCGCTAATAATGTCGATGAGCCAGGGCGTGATGATCGTGTCGAAGGACGCGTCAGGGAATGGCGCGCGGAGCGCGTCGCCAAACACCAGGTGAAAATTTTCATCAACAACGTCCGGCGCGGTCAGTTTTCTCAAGACCGCATCGTCTTCGAGCGATAGCGGGGCAATCGGGAATTCGTACAGGCTCAATTTCTTGCCGGATGTCACAGCTTTGGCAACGAGCATTAGCAGAGGATTAAAATCCATTGCCACCGTCGACGTGCAATTCAATTGCGTGTGGACGTCGTATGCGAGTCGTCCCGCACCCGCGCCGAGTACAAGTACGTTGCCAAGTTCAGCATGGTCGTGCAACACGGCACTGATTTGTTTCAGCGAAGCCCTGTTTTCTTCGTCACCCCAGGACCAGTCGCGATGGATGTTGGGGTAATAGGTGTTTAAACCCTGATCGGTCGGCATTCTGGTACGCAGCGCGAGATAACTTTCGTAGTTGCCTTGCAGCGACTGCATTTCGACGGGCTGCAACAGTTTTTGCAGCGATCGCTTGTGCGTCTCAAGGGCTTTCTTGTATCGCTCAACACGGCGAAGCGATAACGCACGCATCTCGTCGTTTTGCAGTTCTTTGTCCAGACTCGCGATTTCCTGACTGAGTTGCTGCAACGAAAATTGCAGGCGACCTCGCCATTCACCCAGCGCCGATTGCGGTTCGGCGAACATCCATGGCATGCCTTCGAGAATCGGAAAATCGATTTTGCAGGCCTTGCAATGCAAAGCGTTGTCCGAAGTTTCCAGAGGAGTTTTGTCGCAGCGCGGGCAGGCGAGCAGTGAGGTGAGGTCCATCATGGGTACCAATTATGCACTAGATATCGCACCAGGCCCGATAAGGTCACTGTCACCTTATATGAAAACGGCCAGTCGTGAGGGAGCGACTGGCCGTGTTCTGCCGATAGTGTAGAAGCGAGTTGCTTTCTACACCGGGTTGGCGATAGTCCCGTTCACGATTGGCGCGAATGCGGTCATCGCATCCAGTTGCGCGGCGTTCGTGCCAAGACCGTGGTTCCAGCGCTGTATGCCATTCGGATCGAGCAGCGTGTCGAACAAGCCCTGCTCACCGTGAAGCGCCATGTAATTCAAAATAATCGTATTCGCCAACTGGTTAACGTTATTGGCGGCTGGCGTCGCTGCTCGAATTACCGAACCACCGGCGTCCATCGCGCCGATTTGCTGGTGCAATAATTCCTGATCGGGAGAGCCGCCTAACAACTGCGGTCGGGTACCGCCCGGCCTGTATACGAGGAAGAAGCCTGCTGCGGTCGATGAGTTATCACTCGTCCATTCACCTTTTCCGCGACCATCACCCGAGTTATCGATTGTACCGTTCGATGACAATGAGCCGTCACTGAAGACATACATCATTACTGGTTTTTGAACCCGTGCTGCGTACTCGAGGACCGCGCCCATGCAACGACCGGCACGATAGTCTTTGACCTCGCCTTCGGCTCGTGCGCCACCGTGGTAGTCGTAGCCACCCATCTCGATGGTTCCGGCGCCAGCGAACCCGTTCATAACCAGCTTCATAATAGAAGCCGTTTTCTGGAATTCGCGGGCACTTCTGCCATCCGCACCATTCTGGCCGAGGAATTCATCGCTTGTGAAGATACCGGTCGGCCCAACAATCTCGGTATCGAGTTGTGGGTCGATAGGTACGCCGCCGAATTCTTCGGCGATATGAGCTGCTTTCACGTAGCCGCATCGAACGGATTGCTTGATCGCAGCGTCCTGCGCGACCAGCGTATCGACTTGGTCTATTTTGCCGTCGGACAGGCGATAAATAGACTCCATGACGGCCGTGGCATCTGCTTTTGAGAGAATGCCGACGAGATCACCGGTGTCCACCAGATTGACGACATCACTCGGACGGTCAACTTTGGTCGGTCGCATCTCCGGATTGTACAAGAGCGCAGGTGCCATGGAATTGCCACCCGATTCCGTGTTTTCAGAGCCCGCGAGAGTCAGGATGGATCCTTTGGAGCCGGCGTGAGCGATGCCCGCCATGGGATTATGCGGATTGTTGCCTGTGTCATTGTCCGAACGCGCCGGTATGACAGCGCCGTTGATACCGAGCTCCGTTCCGACGGTGATCGTGTCCATGATGCCGCGACGGAACGCACTGTCAAAGTGGAAGCCAAGACCCAGGTCGAAGTTCGCAAACGGGTTGCCGTTAACGTCAGTCAGTCCCGGTACCATGTCGCCCGGTAGTCCCATCTTCTCGTAGCCACCCGTACTCAGAAAATCGCTCTGACCACCGGATTTACCAACGAGGACGTTGGACCCACAGATATTCGCACCACCCGCCAGGTCAAAACAGATGAACGGAATCTTCCCCGCGCCATCAGTAATACGACAGGTATTTAATCGCATGTCGTCCACGTCCGGCGACAGATCCGCCATTGCGCTTGCCGGGATCATGCTGAGTGCGCCTCCACCAACGGTGTAGGCAGCGCCCGTCATGAAACCCTGTGCCAGCAATTGACGCCGTGTGACAGGACGAGGGTGATCAGCGTGGTACTGCGGGTCATCGTACTTCCGCGCGTTTCGTTTCTTAGCCATCTCAAATATTCCTTTATGTCCTGTCTGTTACTGAACCAGCGTGACTGCACTACCGAGTACGGAAGCACATACACCCTTGGCAATCGCGCGCGTGTCACTGGTGCCCGCGAGCAGTCTGTCAATCAAATTGTCCGGCCGTCCGCCCACTACGGGAGCAGCCAAAGCGACTTCGTCGAACACGGTCGTGTAACTCGGTTGCGATGCCAGTTGCGCGCCGATAGCCGGTTGACCGACTGCACGTGCGATCAACGGATCAACAAAGTCCGCGCGATTCGCTGCGTTGAAGGCTGTTGCAGCCGGCAGGTCGAAGTCAAAGTTCTGCCATACCACTCCCTCGGCACTCGGGTTTGGATTGGCGTTGGTGCCAATCGCAGAGTCACAGTATTGGATCGCAAGTTGTGCGATAGCGACCTGATTGGAGGAGAGGAAGCTGTTGATATCCTCAATAGCCGGCAGTGACTGCCTCAATTCCTGATAGGTGATATCAACGTGAGCAGCCGTATCGTTGGCGCCGTTGGTGTACGTTGCCAGCCGGTCAACGGTGAGGATCGATGCATAAGTTGCAGCAATCTCGTCGAACGTACGAATACCGATTTGCGCTTCGTCGACCAGGTCGGTCGGGCTAATCACAAGCATCGGATTCAGCGGCCGATCGTAGGTCGCACCATTGATGTTATCGAAAGTCAGGAAGAACTGATCGTCCTCCGGTCCTTTCTCCAGTGCGATAACCGCACCGAGAACAGACAGCGGTTGTCCCAGTTCCTCATTCAACGTGGCATCGGTGATCTCGGCCATATTCGCGTACGACTGACCTTTATCAACTTCCTGACCATTCATCGCCAGATGCAGGCCTTCGATCTCAACGCTGTCTCGATCGATGCCGTCCAGCGTTATGAAGTGCGGCTTGTCGAACAGGTAAGCGAACGTATCGAACTGCTGTGCTTCAAACAGGATGAACGATGAATCCACTGGTGCGCCAATACGTGCCGAAACATCGAATAACATGTAGAAGCGTTCGCCAACACCGGCGTCGAAGTTCTGCGTGACTTGTTCCTGCGTCAAGGCTCTGCGATGTACTGCTGCCAGGCGGAAGGTGCCCTCCCAGAGGCCATCGCTGGATGCTTCATTGCCGAGTATTACGGCGAAGTTATCCTGCCAGTCGATCAGCGTACCGCCCGGAATCGGATCAGTTTGCGTCGCGAGAACTCCGTTCACGAAAATCTGGCGGCCGTTAACCGGATCGTAGGTGGCCACAACATGTTGCAGCGTCGCCTGCAACACCTCGTTTGCTGCTGGCGTTGAATGTGCCGGCTCGCCGTCCAGACCCATCAGCGGCTCGTCATTCTCATCAACGGCGTTGTGCCGCAACAAGAAGTCGTAATCATAAAGCGTCTGTTGCAGCGCGAAGTTGCGTGTCATCGGACCAGCCGAGTAGCTGACGATCTGCGCCATCTCTTGCGTAACGTTTGCAGGAACAACCCAGGCTTCGATCGAGAACTCACCGGATTCTTTCAGAATGTCATGCAGCTTGGCGCTGCCCGTTGCAGAACCTTGCGCCTTGCCAGGTCCTTGCGCTGCGTCTGCCCCGATCGTGATTCCCCAGCCGCCATACCAGGTGACGTCACCGAAGAAGTTCAGATTGATAGCCGGGTCGACGCCACTGCTGTCCAGCGCGACCAGCCCGCTACCCTGTTGAAACTCCCAGAGAGCGACCTGTGCGTCTTCGTACCGGTTTCCGCCAGACGCCAACGTTCCGTCGACGAGGCGAATGGCCTGACTGGTCAACAGGTCCGGGTCAACAACGGTTGCCTGAACGCCGCCCGCGAAGGCGGTAATCGCTGCGAGCATCTCTGTCTCAGCAGTGGGACAGTCGTTGTCCCAGCAGTTATGCGATTCGCCGCCGATAAGAATGTCAGGGCTAACCTTGATGACGAACCGTGAATTACCGGGCGCATCCAGGTTGATCTTAGACTTGGCGTTTGCGTAAGCGACACTAATATCCGGGTCAGCGAAATACGGTTGCTGCGCCGTCGCGGATTCAGAGCTATGACAGTCCTGGCAGTAAAGCGCCAAAATCGGATCGTAGATCGTTTCCTTAAAGGAGTTCGGCGACGTATCGGTCGGTAGGTCCGGGAAGTTTTTGCTGTCCGCCGGATTCACAGAGATGGGCGGAAGCAAATTGATTTCACGCCCTCCGCCTGCGGTTTCGCCGACCCAGTTTTCGATCCAGTTTGTCATGATCGTGCCGCAAACGCTTGGGTCGGTGACCCAACAGTTATGGCCGATAGGCTGTGACTGTACTTTCGCCACTAATTCAGAAAGCGCGGGTTGGTCGCGGTCGACTTTTGTAACTGCCGCGTCGTACGCAAGGTTCACATCGTCATTGCGAACGAACTGGTAGGACTGCGGCCCATTTTCGCTATGGCAGTTGCCGCAGCGCTCTGAGGTTTTCGCATTCGTCCAGAACTCCTGCTGGAACTTCAATACGTCGGCGTCACGTGCCGCGGGACCGGTGTATGCAACGTTGCCGCCACCACCTGTGCCCTGCGACGCCGGATTATCCGTCGTTTGCGCTCCACCGCCACACGCGGTCAATACGATTGCCGCAAGGAACGCAACTGCACTACTGCGCAGTGGCTGTGTCCAGCGGGACTTGGTCGAATGGACCTGGGTAGCAATTCCGATTGCCTTAGTCATTATCATGTCTCCCTACAGACCCATACAGTGAACGGCGGTATCGGCGAATACTTGCTTCATTCGATAGCCCGTTCCTTTAAATGTAGAAACGATCGCATTGAATCTTGCGGAATCGCCTGAAAGTGGGTCGCCCAGATCTGGTTCACGCAGGCAGACAGCCTTGAATACTTTCTTGACCTGACACTGTGCAAATGCCTCGCTATTGCCAAGCTCGACACCCAGCGACTGCGCGCCATCACCGGAGGTTGGTCCGGGTGAAGCTACGCCTGCCGAGTCAGTAAACAGGTAGGAGTTTTGCCCTGTACGCCAGTAGTTATCCCAATGGTCATCGGGCGTGCGATAGCCCGATGGGAAGTTCAGATCATTGTTGTAGTACTTGTCATTAACAGCGTTTGCTGTGTACTGGATCGACATGGAGTTCACTTCGTCGTAGTCGTAATACGCGAAAGCCTGCGCCATCGGGTCCATACCAGTATGGCAACCGATGCAGTTATTCAGGAACAGACGGCTGTCGCCACCCGGGCTGCGGCTCACGTCCTGACGGATTCGATCCGGCGGCAGAGCAGGGTCGTGCAACTGCTCCATGTCGTTACAGAAATGATTCACCATCGTGAAGCGGAACATCGCGCGGTTCGTACCAGCGACGAAAAATGCTTCGGCCGCGGCGCGTGATGTCAAAACGCCGGCTGCTGCGCCAGGCGGTATGTTATTGACGGTTGATTGCAGGCCGGGTACGAGATCCGCCTTTAGATTAACGTTGTCTTCTTCGAGCTCTTCATAGTGCCTGTTGTTGGTCGCGGCAGCGCCTGTCGGTACAACGCCCGGTCGACCAACGTAGGTTATGTCGCGAGAAAACAGCTCGTTAAACGGCTCGTCGTCGCGGATCAGGCCAATAACGGTCGCGATGTAGTCGTTCAAAGGAACAAATACTGACTGATCGCGGTTTGTCCAGCGAGCAGCGAAGTTCTTCAACGTAACGTTGTAGAAGTTCTTGTTCTCCATAGCCAGGAAGGCGGCGCATTCTGCGGCCGAGTCGACCTGTCCATTCAATGTATAGGTTGAACAGTCCGTGTTCGTGCCCGCCATCGCGCTTTCAAGCGCAAGCATTTCATTCGCGGTAGGCGGAACGCCGGCGATACGATCATAAATACGTCTCGCTTGTTCGCGATCGCCAGCATTCGCTGGTAAGACAAGAATTGCACTAAGCATTCCCGCGATAGCGAAGCGAGACAAGATTCCAAAAACGTCGTCCATGTGTTTTTTCAACATCCTGTTATTCATATCGTCTCTGCTCTTGGGCCATTAATCGACCGTCGTTGTTAGTTGAGTCTGGCGCCGAACTTTGCCAGACCTCTTACTGAATCACCGTGAAGACATTCACAGTCCTCGAAAATCTAATTTTTCGGACTGGCGCGAATTCACGCGATACGCAATACATAAAGCAAGTGCTGTGCCAGACTTTGCCTCGTCGCTAAAATACCTCAAAAACAGTATAAAAAACAAAGAGTTAATTGATGGTTATAGGCACTAACCGAAATAGGGATATGTTAAGTGTTTGTCTGCAGTACCGCACAAGCAAATAGCCCGGGACGCATAAGCTACTGATTGTGAAGGGCTGTGCAACTGTCGCCGAAGGGAGACAGGGCAGACAGTAAGTGACGCGACCAAACAACAATTGTCAGGAGTTGAAACTTAATGTTGTTTCTGGAAAGACCTCGTCGAAGATGCAAGTCGTTGCGCAACAACATTCTCGGAGAAAGGGAACCTTTGACGCTGAATTGTCGTACTTTTGAGACATTACATCGGAGCTATCGCCTCTCTTATAATTCGACACTGTGAACGCGTTAACGGTACGGAGGCGCTATTGCAGCGTACCCTGCCAAAAGACATAAGGTGAGAGCAATGAATAAGCGATCGCGATTGAACAGAAATGGAATTGCCGGAATAGTGACCAGGATGGTCGCGTTGTCGATGGCGAGTGTTTTGATTGGTGCGTGCAGCGACGGCGTGCAGCTGGGAACCGGACAGGATGCTGATCCTGTCGTTGTTGATTTTCCAATCGCCTATATAAAGTCTCCGCTTCCAACCGACGACAACGGTGTGTTCCAGCAGCAGGATTTGCGAGAACAGATCACCTTTGAGTTTGGTGCTGACCTGTACTACAGGGATCGTGCGTCAATAAGCGCTGAACCCGTTAATATCACGGAACGTGTTTCAAACGGCCTTGCGGGCATTCGCGATGTCGAAATCGACTACGACGGCAGCCGACTATTGTTTGCCATGCGTATGCCTTTTGAATTAGGCGTCGATGTCGAAGACCAGGTCGCTACGTGGAATATTTGGCAATACACGTTTGAAACGGACGAGCTCATACGCGTAATACCAACGCCGCTGACTGCAGATATTGGTCACGACATCATGCCCAAATACCTGCCCGACGGACGCATCATCTTCACGTCGACCCGGCAGCACCAGTCACAAGCCTTACTACTGGACGAAGGAAAGCAGGGTTTTCCGGCGCAGGACGAAGACGACAATGAGTTCGCCTTCAACCTGCATGTAATGGATGACAATGGCGACAACCTTCATCAGGTGACATTTAATCAGAGTCATGATCTTGACCCGTCCGTATTGGCGAACGGACAAATTGTCTACAGTCGCTGGGACCACAATCAATCAAATGATGCGGTCAATCTGTACCGCATGAATCCGGACGGTTCGAATCAGGAATTGCTCTACGGTCAGCAGAGTCACGATACGGGCGCAAACGGCGAGACTATTCAATTCATGCAGCCGCGTCAGGTCGAAGACGGACGCATCATGGTTCTCGCACGGCCGTTCACGAATACAGAGGGCGGTGGCGAGTTGATGTTTATCGACACGCCGCAGTACCTCGAAAATACGCAGCCGACGAAAGACAATATTGGTATTTTGGCGGGCCCGGCGCAGCAAGACGCGACCATCAATGATGTTGTAACAGATCCGGGGGCGCCGTCTCCGGGCGGTCGTTACTTCTCTGTTTATCCCATTCAGGATGGCACGACTCGACTAATGGTGAGCTGGACTCAGTGTCGTCTTAGAGAGATTCTGCCGGACGATGGTGATCCCAATACGCTCGACGAACGCATTGTCGCCTGTACCGAAGACAACCTGTTGAACGTCCTGATCATTGATCCCAATGACATGAATCCGCCGACACCGGTTGCCGGCGATTTTCTGGTGGCGCAGCCGCTATACGGTATCTGGATTTACGATCCGCGTGACGATACACAATTGCCTATCGTGGCTGGCGAGGAGGGCTTCATGTTCACCGAAGTCGTCTCCGCCGATCCGCGTCCTCCTCTGCCGGTTGTGCCGAACGGTGCAAATGACTTCATGGATGCTTCGCTTTTCGACAAAGGTGAAGCAGTTCTTAATATTCGCAACGTCTATGACTTTGATGGCACGCTCCTGCCGGGCGTTGATCCGTTGGCGCTGGCGGACCCGCTGACACTTGCGACCGATCGTCCCGCCCGATTTCTGCGAATCGTAAAAGCCGTTTCTCAACCCGAAGACGACATTCGCGATATAGATAACGACGCGTTCGGTGTTACTGCCGCGTTCGGCATGAAAGAGATCGTCGGCTATGCGCCGATAGAGCCGGATGGCTCTGTAATTACCAAAGTGCCAGCCAATGCTGCACTGATGGTCAGCATTGTCGATGAAAATGGCATGCGTATTACGCAGCGACACCAGAATTGGATATCAGTAGCACGCGGACAGGAACTGAAGTGCAGTGGTTGCCATGACGCGAATAGCGGTCTGTCACACGGCCGCATTGACGCTTTCGACAGCGCGTATGCTGGCGCGCCGATTCCGGGTGGACCTTTCCTTCCCGGCCTTGATCCGGCACTTTGGGTTGCCGATGCCGGTGAGACCATGGCGGAGATTCGAGCGCGCCTGAGTTGCACGCCAAACTGTCCAGTAACCAGCTCCATTCAAACGTCAATGGACCTGATTTATACGGACGTTTGGAGCGCGAATCCGCTCGACATCAATGGCGACCCGATCAATCCAGACCTCATGTATCGCTACAGGGACGTGCCGGCATCGCCGACATCGCTGGCCTGTCAGAGCGAGTGGAGCTGGCGCTGTCGTGCGATTATCAATTACGAGACCGTTATTCACCCATTGTGGAGCCAGCCGCGGGTCGTCATGTTTGATGATGACGTTGACCCGACGACGCCTGATGTGCCGATGCCTGATGGGGTCGGCGGCTTTGTGAACAACAATTGTCTCAACTGTCATACGCCGACCGATCCGCTCAACGCCAATGCCGCTCGAGTCCCGGCCGGTCAGCTGGATCTCTTCACGGATGCGCCTCGCGACGTGGCCTTACAGCACAGCGTCTATCGCGAGCTGTTAGTTACTGATAATCTTCAGGTATTAGAAAATGGTGTGGTGATCGATTTCGTCGTGATTATTCAGGATGCGGACGGAAATGACATACCTGTTTTCACACCTTATCCATCGCCAGCCAGGGCTGGTAGTGCAAGGGCCTCGAGCGATTTCTTTGACCGATTCACAGATCCAAATGATCCTAGTTACGCTATTCACGGCAATATTTTGTCGAAGGCGGAGTTACGCCTTATGGCGGAATGGTTGGATATCGGAGCCCAGTATTACAACAATCCCTTCGACGCCCCGGAAAACTAGAGGCCTTTGGCTCTCCTGTTTAATTGCTGTCGTTCTGCAGGTTATTCCGGCGGGGCCGGTTCAGGCGGCCGATGACTATCGCACGGTAACCATCGCCGATCCGTATCTGGAGATGCGCACCGGACCCGGGCGCGGCTATCCGATTTTTAATGTTGTCGACCGCGGCGAAAACGTCGATGTCCTGAAACAGCGCACCGAGTGGTACCAGGTGCGGACGGACAACGGCAAGGAAGGCTGGGTCGCACGCGAACAGATGGAGCTAACACTTCAGGAGGACGGCAGTCCTCTCAAATTCGCCGACCTCGGTCTTGAAGAGTTTACCAACGCGAAGTGGGAAGGTGGATTGCTCGCCGGTGATTTTGGCGGTGCGAACATCATCTCGCTGTATGGCAGTTACTCGCTGAATCCGAACGTCTCCGTCGAACTATGGGGCTCGCAAATTCTGGGCAACTTCTCAAACGGTTGGTTGGCCAGCGTGAATATTGTTCACGAGGCGTTTCCCGAGTGGCGGGTATCACCGTTTTTTACCTTGGGCGCCGGTGCCATTCACACCGAACCCAAATCAACGATTATCCAGGGCGAGGATCGCACCGATCAGATTGGTCATGTCGGTGCCGGTTTCCGCGTTTATGCAACGCGACGATTTCTGTTGCGCGCCGAATACAAGAGCTACGTGGTTTTCACGAGCCGTGATGAAAATGAGGAAGTAGAAGAATGGAAAGTCGGTTTCGCGTTCTTTTTCTAGCAGTTGCCATCGTCAGTCTTTCCGGCTGTGCGGCAACAAAGAATCTCTTTGGTTTCGGCCAGGAAGAGGCGCCGCCTCCTTCTGCTGAACCGCCTGGTCAGGTGATTGATCCTGAGGTTGCTCGGCGAAAGATCAAAGAGCCCGCGATTGATCGCGAAGACTTCGAGATTGGCGCCTACGTGGGCATCATGGGCATCGAGGATTTCGGCTCGAACGTCTCTTATGGCGTGCGCCTCGCATACCACGTCACCGAGGGGTTCTTCGTGGAAGGCACGGTTGGCCAATCCGAAGGTGGCTTGACGAGTTTCGAAATACTGTCGGGTGGCGCGCGACTGATCACGGACAGCGAACGCACCATGACCTATTACAACCTGAATCTCGGTTACAACATTCTCCCGGGTGAAGTTTTCATCGGCGAGGGGCGCGCATATAACACAAACCTATATCTGATCGCCGGGCTGGGCTCAACCCGGTTCGCCGGTGATGATCGGTTCTCCGTCAATGTGGGCGCTGGCTATCGATTCCTGCTAAGCGATGCCGTCGCGTTACATCTGGATTTCCGGGATCATTTATTCGATATCGACCTGCTGGGTGAAGAGAAGACAGCTCACAATCTTGAAGGCCATCTGGGCTTCACGGTGTTCTTCTGAGGAAGAGTTCACGGTTCGTTCCTGCGCGTGGAGCTAAGCTAACGCTATGAAAATGACGATACAGCCAATGTTACGAATTCTGCTGTCGCTAATGCTGATTGCCGGCATGACGGCCTGTGGGCCTATAGAGCCCTGGGTGAAGCCCTACGAGCGCGACAAGCTGGCTGACCCAATCATGGCGCTGGACGCCGATGCGGTGTCGACAGGCTATATACAACACGTTTACGAAGCTCGCGAAGGCGCGCGTGGCGGCGAAGGCGCTGCTGGCGGCGGCTGCGGCTGTAACTAAGACAAATGGCAATTTGATGATGTTTCGACGACTCGCACTTTCTATTCTGCTGTTGCTGACTTTCAGCAGCGCGTTTGCGGGTGTGTTGCCGGAAGATCGGGCTGATGTGCTCTACCACCTTTACGACGGTGGCGGTGTCGCGATTGATGGGCCGTCCGTACTCGTGCGAAAGAAGGTCGGCAAGAGCCTGTCGTTCGTCGGCAACTACTATGTCGACATGGTGAGCTCCGCATCGATTGACGTCATTACACAAGCCAGTCCGTATACCGAAGAGCGCAAGCAATGGTCGCTCGGCATGGATTACCTTCGCGGTAATACGACCATGCGTGTTAATTACGTCAGCAGCGTAGAGTCGGATTACGACGCCTCAACGTATAGCTTCTCGGTCAGTCAGGATATGTTCGGTGATCTCACGACACTGACAATTGGTTATGCGTTGGGTGACGACCTGGTTGGACGATCCGATGACGACTTGTTCGAGCGCGACGTCGACAAGCAAACTTACAGCGTTGGTGTTACGCAGATTTTGACGAAAAACCTGATTTCGTCCATGAATTTCGAAACGGCGACTGACGAGGGGTTTCTCAATAACCCCTACCGCTCGGTTCGCTACGAGGATTTGGGCAGCGACGTAGGCTTCAGTTATGAAGCGGAGCTGTACCCCAACACTCGCACGACTAATGCAGTGGGTCTCAGGATGCGCTACTTCCTGCCCTACCGGGCTGCGATCCAAGTCGAGTATCGTTACTTTATCGATACTTGGGATATTGAAGGTCACACGGCTGCACTGACTTATATTCATCCCTGGGGTGATTTCACGTTCACTGGAAAATTCAGATATCACACTCAGACGGGCGCGCATTTCTACAGTGACCTTTTCTCGCGATCGGAAGCTACGAATTTCCGGGGTCGCGACAAGGAAATTAGTGCGTTGCAGAGCTATACCTTCAAGCTACAGGCAGCTTACGAATTTCTGAGCGACGATGGCAATGACTGGGGATTCATCAAGAAAGCCAGCGTTACAGCCTCGATCAACATGTTGCACGTCGACTATGAGGAATTCTCCGATCTAACGGCGCTTCAGCCGATCGGTAGCGAGCCGCTCTACAAACTCGACGCAGACATCTTCCAGTTGTACTTCTCCTTCTGGTACTAACTCCCGCGGCCCTTGGCCGCACCCCCACAAGTGGTAGGATTGACCGGTCCTGAACGGAGGTCCGGTGGCATGGGTACAATCGTCCTAATAGTCTTATTGCTGATCGTCGTCGCAGGCGTCGCAATCTATAATCGCCTCGTCCGTGGACGTAATCGCGTTGCCACAGCGTGGAGTGACATCGATGTGCAGTTGCAGCGTCGCCACGATCTGATCCCGAGACTGGTTTCCGCCGTTGATCAATATGCGGATTACGAAAGGGCGACGTTAGAGGCGGTGACGGCGCTGCGCACCGAGGCGATGCAAACCGCAGGCATCGGCGCGAAAGGAAGGCTCGAGGAAAAACTCAGCGCCGGTCTGGGGCGTATTATCGCGCTCGCCGAAAATTATCCTGACCTCAAGGCGAACGAGAATTTTCTGAATCTCCAGAACGAGCTTGTCGAAACCGAGGACTATCTGCAATTCGCGCGTCGTTACTACAATGGATCTGTGCGCGACTACAATACCGCGACGGAGACAGTTCCGAACAACTTCGTTGCGGGCTGGTTCGGTTTCGAGCAAAAAGAGTTTTTCCAAAAGTCCTCAGACGATGCCGCGAATGTCCCGTTGGTTGATTTGGGGTCGGTTGAATGAAAAAACTCCTCGCTACGATTCTCCTTATCTTGTCGACATCGGTTCTGGCCGACGAGCGAATACTCAGTTTTCACAGCGACGTTCGTGTCTTCACTGATGGCATGATCGAAGTGACAGAAACAATTCAGGTACGTGCCGAAGGGAAGCAGATCCGCCGTGGCATATACCGTGACTTCCCCGTTGAGTACCAAGACCGTCTCGGTAATAACTACGAGATTACCGTTGAACCGCTCGCCGTACTGCGTGACGAAATGCCGGAATCGTTTCACACCGTGCGAAACCGGCGCGACATTCGCACTTACTTCGGCCGCAGTGACTACCTCCTCGCACCGGGCGTGTACACCTACACGTATCGGTATCGCGCGAACCGATTGCTCGGTTTCTTCGAGGAGCACGATGAACTGTACTGGAACGTCACCGGCAATCGCTGGGCGTTTCCGATCGACAAGGCAAGCGCGACCGTAACACTAGATTTTGAAGCGCCCCGCGACGCGATGATTGTCGAGGGCTATACCGGGCGCTCGGGTTCGAAGGCTCAGGAGTACGGTCGATATATGGATGAAGCGGGTGCGGTGCATTTCAGCGCCGACAAACCGCTGCCAGCAGCCCACGGTTTGACCATTGTTGTTGGTTGGCCGAAAGGCCTTGTGGTTGAGCCGACCCGGACACAGCGAATTGCCTGGTTGCTCTCCGATAATCGCAATTTGTTGATCGCGATCAGTGGATTAATCCTGCTATTGGCCTATTACGTTCCCGTCTGGCGGAAGCACGGTAAAGATCCTGACGAAGGGGTGATCGTCGCGCGCTACGATCCACCCAAGGATTTTTCTCCGGCATCGCTGCGCTACATCCGGCAGATGTATTACGACGACAAAGTGATGACAGCGTCAATTGTGAATCTTGCGGTCAAAGGTTATCTGGAAATAAAGAAGAAGGATGATACCCATTCGATCAGCAAAGTCTCTAACGGGACGTTGCGGTCGCCGTTGGCTGCGGGCGAAAAGGAACTCTATGCCGCGCTGTTCAAGGAAGACGATGTTGTGACGCTCAAGCAGTTCAATCACCCATTGCTTGGAAAGGCGCGTGAGGAGCACAGGCAGTCTCTGAAAGCGGACTACAAACAGAAGTACTTCCGTACCAACGGTATGTTGAATATACCGCCGATTATCATTGTTCTGGTTTCGACCGTACTCGCGTTGGCGACCGGAGACGGGCCGACGTTGTTCGTGATCGCGACCATTGGTTTGATGTTCCTGACGATGATCTTTTTCGCCATCATCATGAAGCGACCGACGTTGCGTGGTCGAAAACTGCTCGACGAGATGCTTGGTTTTAAGGACTTCCTTGAAATAGCGGAGAAAGAAGAGCTCAACCTCAGAAACCCGCCCGAGAAAACGCCGGAGCTATTCGAAACCTATCTTCCGTTCGCGTTGGCGCTGGGCGTCGATCAGCAGTGGTCCGAGCGTTTTGCGAGTTTGCTTGCATCAATCAAGCAACCCAACGGCGATTCCTACAGCCCGAGCTGGTACAACGGCAACTGGAATTCTTCAAACATCCTGGAGTCGACAGATGGACTGTCGAGCGGTCTGAATTCTGCGATCAGTTCGTCAGTAACGGCGCCCGGCTCGTCCTCTGGAAGCGGTGGCGGCGGCTCGTCCGGTGG
>RCNB010000629.1_pt1 | contig 22973 bp, 25 predicted proteins | sample 2041321 | NCBI WGS metagenome assembly RCNB01 (sample SAMN09708232, study PRJNA481090) | Marine sediment metagenome, whole genome shotgun sequencing project. | reverse complement strand
GAAAAAGCACTGAAAATCGCAGCCACCAACGGCAAAGATTTTGCCAGCATTTATTTGTACGCCAATGCGCTGAACAAAAACGGAAAACTAGAAGATGCGTTATCCAACTATAAAATGGCCTATATGAAACAAAAAAGCGGCGCGATTGCCTTTAATATCGGGATCATCCTGGCAAAAAAAGCCGGGAAAAACGCTTCTTTCACCGATGAAGCACTGAAGTATCTGTTGGATGCCAGCTTTCTCTCCAAGGCTAATTCTAAAAAAGCCATGCAAATGGCTGAAAGCTTGTATTTCCTCTCGAAAAAAGACCTTAAGTACAATGAGAATGTCCAGGAACTCCAGCAGCGAAGCAAAAAACTGGAAGACCTCACCAAGGACTTCAACGATAAGTACGGAGAGAAAGAGGAAGAAGACCTTTCGGATGGCGAAAAGAGTAAAATGGAATCCATGCTCAAACAGATTGACGCTGAGCAGGAAGCTGTTAAAAGATTGGAAGCGGAAACTCAGGCTGCTTTGCAAGGATTCCAGCAGCTTCTCGAAAAGGCCAAGCAGAGACTGGGCATCCAATAGCCTGAACTATTCATAAAAAACTTCGATGCTTTTTTTGCTTCAACAATGTCAGGAACTTATACTGACATTGCTGCAAATAACAACAAAACATTTTTAAGAGTACCATTCTTTCGAGTTTACATAAACCTTAAGGTTAGGGTTAGCTGGATCGGCATCGACGTTTTTTACCCTTCGGGCGAACCGATCTTACTGCATCTGCTTTGTTGTGACCCATTTGCGGTGGACAACCACAGCTGCATAGGTCACGCCTTGCATCTACAGCAACCTCGGCTCGTGAATAAGCCAGGTTATTTGTGGCCTTCTTCATTCCATATTTGCTCGGGTTGCTTTTGACATCACGAACCAAGCAAAAATTGTGTTCTTCTTCTATTTTTTTTAAAATAGGAGGCGAACAATGATGAACAAGCCTCTTACCAAACAAAAAGCCGTCCAAAAGATAAAAAACTTAAGACAAGACATACAATACCATGAGAAAAAATATTATGTGGATAACGACCCCCAAATTTCCGATTATGAATTCGATCTCCTGGTAAAAGAGCTGGAAAAACTGGAGCAGGAATTCCCGGATCTGATCACGCCCGAGTCTCCCACGCAGAGGGTTGGCGAACAACCCCTCGAGGGATTCGCTTCCGTCGAACACTCCATGCCAATGCTCAGCCTGGACAACTGCTACAATGCGCAGGAATTGAGGGAATTCGAAGGAAGGATCAAAAAAATTTTTCCCTCAGAAAAGATCGAGTATGAGGCGGAACTAAAAATCGATGGGCTGGGGATAGCCATAATCTACCGCAACGGAAAATTTTTCCAGACAGTAACCCGAGGAGACGGCATCCAAGGGGATGATGTAACGGCCAACGTCAAAACAATCAAAAGCCTACCCCTTGCTCTCGACACAACCCAAGATGTCGAGGCCAGAGGAGAAATCTATCTGCCTTTCTCCTCCTTTCACAGGATCAATCAGGAACGGGAAAAGGAGGGAGAGCCACTATTCGCCAATCCCAGAAACGCTGCAGCAGGATCGATCCGTTTGCTCGATCCTAAAGAAGTTGCCCAAAGAGGTTTGGATATGTTTCTGTATTCTGTTTTTCTCGACGGGAAGGAAAAAGCCAGTCAATCTGAAAATTTGGATGTTCTGAAAAGATTTCATTTTAAAACAAATCCCCATTCGAAGCTCTGTTTTTCTATGGAAGAAGTCCTGGCTTTTTATCAAGAATGGCAGGAGCAAAGAGACAGCCTGGATTATGATGTTGATGGTATCGTTATCAAGGTGAACTCGACAAGACATCAAACTCTTCTTGGCAGCACAGCTAAGTTTCCGCGATGGGCCATTTCATTCAAATTTCCTGCCCGGCAGGCAACAACAAAAATAAAGGACATCCTGATTCAGGTCGGAAGGACAGGAGCTTTGACTCCTGTGGCCATTTTAGAACCCGTGAAGCTCTCGGGAATAACCATTAGCCGTTCTACTCTGCATAACGAGGGTGAAATCAAAAAAAAAGATATCCGGATCGGAGATACCGTTCTGATCGAACGGAGCGGCGATGTTATTCCCAAAGTGGTTTCTGTGATGAGGGAGAAACGAACGGGAAAGGAGCACCTATTCCTGTTCCCTACAGAATGTCCTGTCTGTCATGCTGCCGCTTTCCATCCAGAAGGAGAAGCGGTTTCCCGATGCACAAATCCCTCGTGTCCAGCAAAATTGCGAGAGTCCCTCCTCCATTATGCCTCGCGGAGGGCGATGAACATCGAAGGATTAGGGGATGCGATCGTCCATCTGCTTATGTCGAACAATCTTGTGAAGCACATACCAGATATATACAACCTGCGGATCGAGGGACTGAAAGATCTGGAAAGAATGGGTCCAAAAAGTTCACAGAATCTGCTGGACGAGATCGAACAATCCAAAGACAGAGATGTTGCTCGTTTGATTTTTGCTCTTGGGATTAGATTTGTAGGAGAGAGAACAGCTCAAGCACTGGCCACACATTTCAAGAGTGTCGATACTTTAGCTCGGGCAGGTTGCGAAGAATTGCTCCAAATCCTAGATGTGGGTCCAAAGGTGGCCGAAAGCGTCGTTTTTTTCTTCGATCACCCCGAAAATATCGAGCTCCTCAAACGATTAAAACAGGCAGGACTCAATTTCGCAGACAGAAAAGGATTAGAAGAGGGAGGAAAACTCTTGGCTGGTCAGACATTCATTTTGACCGGAAAGCTTTCCCGCTTCACACGAGAAGAAGCGACCACAATCATCCAGAACCTCGGCGGACAGGTAGTTTCCTCTGTAAGCAGCAAAACCAGCTATGTCATCGTCGGAGAAGCCCCAGGATCAAAGTTACAAAAAGCAAGAAGTTTGGGTGTACCAACCCTGGATGAATCCCAGTTCCAAGAACTCATCGGTACTTTTTATAAATAATTCAGGAACCTGGATTATTCGGGTTATTTCTTTTTTTTGCTAAATACATTCATCAAGTCTTTGAATTTCAAATCCTTGAAGTTGATTTTCCCTCGTGTTTTTTCATCTCCCCTCAATTCCTTCAGGGCAATCTTGTGATCAGAATCTAGCTGCAACGCTCTCTCAAACTGTTTTTTTGCTTTGATATGCATGCCTTCTTTTTTGTACAGAACTCCCAACCCGACTAAAGCTTCTGCATTCCACGGTTCCAATCTAGTGGCCCGGATGAAGTTTTGCTCCGCTTCCTTCCGGTAGATCTGAAGCTTCGCTTGGGTCATGGCCAGCAACATGAAATAGCTCGCCTTATCCTGCGAGAGCCTGACAGATTGCTCCAGGAAAACAAGGGCTTCATCGAATCTTCCTTGGTTGAACAGGGTTTTTCCCTGGCGAAACCTTTTTTCCGCTTCCTTGGTTAGATTTTTCCTGTCATCACCGGGAGAAGCGCTTATTTTTTTGTCATACTCACTTTTCCTTTTTTCATCGCTGAGAGTCTGGTAGGCTTTCGTGATCTGGTCAAACACATTATCGATTTTCTGGATTGATTCCAAAGGTAACTCTCGGCTAAAAAAGTCGGGGTGAAACTTTCTGGCTAACCGAAAATAACTCTTTTTGATATCTTCCTGGGAAACGCCATCGATCACATCCAGGATCTGGTAATAATTGAGGCTTTCCAAATTATTGTGGAAGTCGAATACTTCCGCAAGTTTTTCTTCTCCTGTCACCCCAGGTTCTGTTTTTTCTTTTTTTTCTAGAGAAGGAGCTTTTTTTTCTTTTCCATCTTTAAAATCGACCAAGTTCAGGCAATACAGCAGATACAGGCTTTTCCAGAAAAAATCGGGATTCGAGTTCGAAGAGGTCAGTAATTCCTCAGCTGTGGCTTCTCCTTTGATCAAATCGTTCAACTCTCTTTCTTCCTTATTCAAACGCAGATAAAAATCGATCGATTTGGGAGTGGGTGTCTTTTTTGCCAAAAAAGTTTTGAGGCTAGGATTATGTTTCATTCCCCTTATGCCTTCTTCGATCAAGACAGGAACCTTCAATTTTGCATCGAACACTTGCTCATCAAAATCGGACTTGTCCTGGAACCGGAACTCCGCACCAAAAACAGAAAACATATTCAACACAATCTCTCTCATTTGGTAGACTAAACCTTCCTCCAGACTTTCTTTGGTGATAAGACCATTCTCGAGTAAAACCGAACCGATCGATTTCTTGGGTTCGATATACTCATCGATCTTGTCGAAATCTTCTTTGGAGAGCTTACCTAACCTGAATAACACCTCGCCCAGCAACTCAAGAGGGTTGTTTGTTTTGGCATACACAAGGAATCCCTCCTGAAAAAAAAGATACTTTTGGAAATTCTGGGAATGGAAAGACAACCTTCCTCTATTTTTTTGGAAATAGATATCTTTTAAGTAGAGGCCGATATGTTCCATGACAAAACCTTCAATGGGAATCTACTATATAATAGATCATCGGCAATTTTCAAGAATAAACCATGAATTCCATCAGAAGGAAATTGCAAAGCAGGATAAATTGTGATAATTTTTTCACTATGAAGATCGCATTGGCACAAATTAGCCCCAAGTTGGGAGATATCGACCAAAACTTCCGCATGCATATCGATTATATCCAAAAAGCCAAAAAGAAAAACGTGGACCTCCTGATATTCCCTGAACTAAGTCTCACAGGATATACCCTAAAAGATATGGTGGAGGAGATTGCCCTCGATCCTCATACCGATCCTCTTTTTAAAAAACTCAAAGGCCTCAGCCGCGAGATATCTTTTGTCGTGGGATTTGTGGAAGAAAAGGAAAAAGGACTATTGGTGAATTCAGCCGCATTTTTCTCTCAAGGGAAAATTTCCCATATCCACCGAAAGATATATTTGCCGACTTACGGGATGTTCGAGGAATTAAAATTCTTCGGCCAAGGAAAAAATTTCCATACATTTCCCACTCCCTTCGGAAAGGCCGGAATGCTTATCTGTTATGATTTTTTGCATATCAGCTCCAGTTATCTCCTTTTTGTGGGCGGTTCAGAGCTCATTATCGCCATCAGCGCAGCCCCTGGACGGGGATTTTCAGATGATGAAGGTTATGCCTCCGCCCGGATGTGGGAACTGATGGGAGAGGCTGTTTCCCGCTTTTTTCAATCCTTTGTGATCTACTGCAACAGGGTAGGATTCGAAGACGGAAAATCCTTTGCCGGGGGTTCTTTCATCTACAATCCTGGAGGCCAACTGGTCGCCAAATCCCCGTATGTGGATGAAGATTTCCTGGTGAAAAATATCGATTTGGAGGAGATTCGCCGATTTCGGAAATACCGGCCATACCGGCGAGACGAAAAACCAGAAGTCACTTTAGAAGCTTTCAAAAGGATCGTGGCAAAATATGAAGATTAATCCCGCTTTTGCAGAAAAATTGCTCACGCGGTTTATCAAAGAGGAATTATCCAAATTTCATTTTACAAAAGGAATTCTCGGTCTATCGGGAGGTTTGGACTCAACCGTTTGTACCCATTTAGCTATTCGGGCTCTCGGCCCGAAAAATGTTATTGTCCTTATCATGCCTTATAAGAATACTTACGGCAGGGATGTGCAGGATGCGACGGACATTGCCCATCGATTGAAACTAAAATCCCATGTCATAGATATCTCTCCGATGGTGGATGCCTACTACACAAAACACCCGACTGACAATCGGATCCTGAAAGGGAACAAGATGGCGAGAGAGAGGATGTCCATCCTGTACGATTTTTCGGAAAGGGAAAAGGCCCTTATACTGGGAACCAGCAACAAGACGGAATTGCTGTTAGGATACGGCACGATCCACGGAGACATGGCCTGTGCTCTCAATCCTTTGGGAGACCTGTACAAAACACAAATTCGTCAGTTAGCCCGCCACCTTAAGATACCCGAAAAAATACTCAAGAAAAAACCAACCGCAGGATTATGGACAGGCCAGACGGACGAAGGCGAGCTCGGTCTCAGCTATGCCAAAATCGATAAGATCCTTTATCAGCTGGCCGATTTGAGAAAATCGAAAAAAGAGGTGATCTCTGAAGGATTTCCCAAACAGGATGTGGAAAAAATCATCGGATTGATTAAAGGCTCGGAATTCAAACGGCATTTGCCTTCCATTCCCAAGATATCTGCACGAACAGTCGGACACGACTTCCTGTATCCCTATGATCGAGACAGATAACCTGGAGGAACCAATCCACAAAACAAGCGGTAGATTATTCATCGTTGCTACTCCTATCGGCAACCTCGATGACATATCTATCAGAGCTTTGAAAATACTCGAGGACGTTTTTGTTATAGCATGCGAGGACACCCGTCAGACAATAAAAATACTGAATAAATACAACATCAAAAAAAGGCTGTTGAGCTACTTCCACCCCAAAGAACAAAAAAGAATCCCTAAGATCATCGGTTTTCTCAAGCAGGGAAAGGACGTGGCTTTGGTTTCCGATGCAGGAACTCCGGGCATAGCTGACCCGGGTTTTCCTTTGATCAGAGAAGCGTTGGCCCAAGGGATCAAGATTATTCCTATCCCGGGCCCCTCGGCCCTAACGACAGCTCTATCGGCAGCCGGATTGCCCATCCACAGGTTTCAATTTTTTGGATTTCCTTCCCCAAAAAAGGAGGCTTCACGAAAGTCGCTCGAATCTTTGAAAGACGAATCAGCAACTCTGATTTTTTATCTTCCTTCGAGGAAATTACCCACTTTCCTGAAAATCATCCAAGAAACCTTAGGTGAAAGGAGAATTGTAATAGCAAGGGAATTGACGAAGGTACATGAAGAATTTATTCGAGGAAATACAACAGAACTGCTGAAAATTCTGGAAAAAAAACCATTGAAAGGAGAATTGACACTCCTTGTCTCGGGCCGACAGAAAAAATCTCTATGACCTTAAACTAGGCCGTAATTCATCCAGATCTTCGAAAAAGGGACAACATTCTTGACAATCACATACTAAGATTTTTAAACAGGATCGAACGGTCCTATGGCTCCTTTTAAAGATCATTCACAGTTCCGAGGCATATAGACCAGTAAAAAAATGGCCCAAACTTTTCTGCATCGAGCACCTGTGATCAGTTGATCGTCGATCCAGGCGCTTTTTTTATCCCCTAGCGGAAGGGATCAGGCCTGAGCGATCGTGAGAGCCTTGACCTCCAAAGCACCTGCTTTCATCAGCACTAAACTGCACTCCTGAAGGGTTGATCCTGTCGTATAAACATCGTCTACAAGAAGAACCGTTTTTCCTTTGATCCCTTGATCATGGACAACTTTAAAAGCCCCTTTTAGATTCTTACGCCGATCTGACGCCTCGAGTGATGTCTGGGGAGGAGTCCTTTTCACTTTGATAAGCTGGCCTTCAATCAGCTCAATATCTTTTTGTCTGGCCAATTCCTTTGCCAGTACCGATGCTTGATTAAAACCCCTTTTTTTTTGTTTTTCGGGCAAGAGCGGGACAGGAATAATGTTATCCACTCCCCACCACAAGGACTCTTCTCTTCCCAAGGCCTGGAGAGCAAATGTGGCCAACGCTTTGCCGAGAACACGATAGCCACGGTATTTAAACAGAATAATGGTGTCCTTTAAGCTCCCAAAATACAGGCCACATGAACGATGCACAGAAAAAAAAGGCCTCAGCAGAACACACTGCCGACAAAAATGAGGTTCCCCCGAATCATCAAAAAATTTTCCACAGCAGAGACAGAAGGAAGTTCGGCGGGGTTTTAATCTCTGGAGACAGGAACGGCAGATAATCCTTTCATCGGGGAACTCGAGCAAACGAGAACATAATTCACACACAGATGGAAAAAAGATAAGCTCGGCTAGCTTTAGATAAGAACCAATTTTTTTTTGGAGAGGAAACCTCAAGCAGACTCTTCCTCAGCTTTTTGTTGGCAATCGATACAATTGGGAGCCCAAGGCACAGCATCCAATCTTTTCTTGCCAATTTGAACTTGACATGCCTGGCAAATACCATAGTTGCATTTTTCAATCCGATCCAATGCAGCATCAATCAGCTGCAACTGTTTTCGCTCAGTATCCGAAAGATTCAACAGGAATTCTTTTGTATAAGAACTCTCTGCTTTATCCGCCATATCCATGACAATCCCCGCGTTTTCCGCTTCTATAGTCTCGTTATAGACTTCACTGAGGACATCAACGATCTCTTGTTTTTTCTCTAAGAGTCTCTTTTGATATTTTTCTTTCTCTTTCTTGTTCAATTTCCCCCCCTATTTGGCATACGGCCTTCTATGCATGATGGTTAAAGAACGATAAATTTGCTCAAGGAGAACAATCCGGGTCAACTCATGGGAAAAAGTCATTTTGGATAAAGACAATAAGAAATGGGCTCTCTTCAGAATCCCGTCTGCCAAACCTAAAAAGCCTCCCACGATAAATGTAATAGTGTGCACAGAATTCGCTTTTTTTTCTTGAAGAAAATGAGCAAATTCCTCAGAATGCATTTCTTTTCCTTTATCAAACAGGCAGATAATATAATCGTCTTTCATGTGTTTTTCGAGCCCATTGGCCTCTATTGCCAATATTTTCTTTTCCATCCGTTCTGCTAATCCGCGAGCTTCTTTGGTCTCGATCAATTCGCACCTTTCAAGCTTGTTTATTTTCTCGAGATAAGCATTCTGGAGATCCATTATGTTTTGGTCACGGGTTTTTCCCGGCCATACGATTTTTATCCTCATAACATTTTTCCTAAAATTGTCCATAAAAAATAATGATTCCAAGGGAAAAAGTCAATATTTTTTTTAAAAATAAAAAGATCAGTAATCCGCCCTGGGAGCATCTCCCCAGAGTTTTTCCAGATAATAATATTCTCTGGCCTCTTTAGAAAAAATGTGGATGATAAAATACCCATAATCCATCAGGATCCATTCCGCATTTTTGCGGCCTTCTATGCTCAAGGGCTTGATGTTTTCCTTTTTCAATTTTTGTTCGATGCTCTCATAGATGGCCATGTTCTGCCTAGTAGAATTTCCCTGCATGATAACGAAGTAGTCCGTGAAAGAGGATACATTCCGCAAATCTAGAACTACGATATGCTCTGCTTTTTTTTCCCGGCTTGCTTTTATAGACATCTTCACATGTTTGGCAAGGCTCCTTTTATCCAGTTTGTTCGGCATTTCTTTACTCATTTCCCTCACTGATAAAGCTTGTTTATTTGAATGTATTCTTCCACAGGCTCAACCACAAGGCCGGCTATGGATTTTCCCATTTTTACTTTTTTTCTGATATCTTTAGAGGCCATGTCCAGAGCATCTATGGACAACAGAAAAATTTTGTAAGGATGCAGCATCGCTTTGTCCAGTTTGGTGGTCTCTAAAACCGGGACCATCCTTTCTGCGTAATTCCCTCCCAAGGGCTTTTTGGCCTCATTCAGATCGTATCCAGGACGGCTGATGACGATGAAATGGCACTGTTCCAGAACTTTTTTATATTCGCGCCAGGTATCAATTTCTAAAAAAGCATCCACACCCAAAATAAAAAACATCGCAGCGTCGGGAAATTGTTGTTTAAGCTTTGCCAGGGTTAATATGGAATAGGATTTTCCCTTGGCCTCTATCTCAATAGGAGAGGGAACAAACTGAGGATAAGACGCCACCGCCAGTTTAACTATTTGCAGCCGGTCTGAAGGAGGGGCAACATCAGGTGCTCCTTTATGCGGCGGGATGTAGGAAGGAATCATTAACACCTTGTCCAGAAAAAATGTCTTTTGGACTTCCAGAACTGCTTTCACATGGCCATTATGGATGGGATTGAACGTCCCTCCAAATATCCCGATTCTCTCTTTTTTCATGATTTTTCTGCTTGGACACTTTGTGCGTCCAACTCTCTAGTCATTGCTATGATCAATTCCTTGATTCCCTCCCTTTTCAAAGCAGATATGGCAAAAAACGGAAGGCCCAGTTTCCGGGCAAGAGATTTTATCTTTTCCACCCTATGGATTTCTTCTCCCAGAATGTCGATCTTGTTGGCCACCAGAAGTTGAGGTCTTCTGACTAGACTGTCATCAAATGCTTTGAGCTCTTCGATAACGGTTGAATAATCCTGGACAGGATCCCGGTTGGAGTAGGGAGACACATCGATAAGATGCACCAGAATCTTGGTTCGTTGTACATGTCTGAGAAATTTTATGCCCAATCCATGGCCTAGATGAGCGCCTTCGATCAAACCGGGAACATCCGCCACCACAAAACTCCGGAACTCATCTATATCGACAACTCCAAGATTGGGCACCAGAGTAGTAAACGGATAACCCGCGATCACAGGCCTTGCCGCAGAAATTTTAGAAATAAGAGTGGATTTGCCGACATTCGGGAATCCGATAAGCCCCACATCGGCAATGAGCTTGAGTTCTAAGGTCAGGTCTTTTTTTTCACCCGGTTTACCTTCTTCACGAAACTTGGGCGCCTGCCTCGTTGAAGTAGCGAAGGAGGCATTTCCCCTTCCTCCCTTTCCACCTTCAACGGCAAGAAATTTCTGGTTATCCTGGACAAAATCGAACAGAACTTTCTTTTTATCCTTTTCTCTGACTATGGTTCCCACAGGGACCTTAAGGAACACATCGTCCCCGTTTCTCCCCCGACGATTTCCGCCCTCTCCGTGAGCGCCTTTTTTGGCTTTGTTTATCGGATGATACCGTAAGTAGGCCAGAGTGTTAAGGTTCTTATCAGAAACGAAGAATATGTTCCCTCCATTTCCACCACGGCCCCCGTCCGGGCCGCCTTTGGGTATCCCCTTTTCCCTCCGGAAGCTTAAACATCCATGGCCACCATTTCCGGCCCAGAGAGTAACATTGACCTGGTCAACGAACATGTTATGTGGAGTTAGATCCCCCTAGGCAGGTACGACTGAGACAAATTTCTTTTTCTTTCCCCGTGTCTCGAAAAGAACTTTTCCTGTTGACAAAGCAAAAAGAGTGTCATCTTTTCCTCTGCCCACATTCTCTCCGGGATTGAACGGGGTGCCTCTCTGCCGGATCAGAATGGATCCTGCCTTGACAAACTGGCCATCGTGCCGTTTGACACCCAGTCTTTTGGAATGGCTTTCTCTTCCGTTCTTCGCACTTCCACCTGATTTTTTATGAGCCATTCTATTTCTCCTTCTTTGAGGTTGTTTTCTTTGTCTTTGAAGTCGCCTTTTTCACAGCCGGTTTTTCTGCCTGTGTCTTTTTTTTCGGGATAACCTTTTTGGTGGGTTTCGCCTTTGGCTTTGCGAGCGTTGCTTTTTTAGGCTCGGCTTTCTTTGTTTCGGCCTTCTTGGGCTCCACCTTTTTTTCTGACTTTTCTCGCTTGACCGTTTTTGGCTCTTCTTTTTTTACCGTTGGTTTCTTTTTGACAACTTCAGCCTCGAGCTTTTTCAGTTCTTCTTCTGGTTTGAGCTTTTTTGTCGCTGGCACCTTTTTTTTGGGAGATTCCACTCCAGAGACGATCTCTTCAATCTTGATACGCGTCAACAGCTGGCGATGTCCTGTCGTTTTGCGGTACTGTTTTCGCCTTTTTTTCTTAAACACGAGGACTTTTTTATCCTTGAAATTTTCCATAACTTCGCCGACAACCTGAGCTTTTCCGACAACCGGAGTCCCGATAAGAATATTCTTGTCATCCTCGATAAGAAGAACGCTGTCAAATGTGACCTTTTTACCTTCTTCTAGATCAAGTTTTTCGACATTCAGTATGTCTCCGACTTGCACCCGGAACTGTTTTCCGCCAGTTTTAATCACAGCAAACATTTATTTCCCTTTATATCCGTATTTTTTAAGTATCTTAAGAATAAAAAAGATGTCTAAATGTAGCATATGCTTATTCTTCTGTCAATGGGGTCAGGCAGGCTGCTTGACAAAAAGCCAAGGTTTCTCTACCTTATCTAAAGTCTCGTACAATCACACAAAACACGGGCGGTTAGCTCAGCGGTAGAGTACCGGCCTTACAAGCCGGGTGTCACTGGTTCGAATCCAGTACCGCCCACCAGAAAATCTTTCCATTTCATTAGACTTTATTGACAACGCATCGTGTGTTTAATAATTTTAATCCGAGATTTTAGCTGGAGCAGCTATTCCTCCAGACTCATGCCCGGAGTGTCATTTGTTACACACCGGACTGCGGCGGACCTGGCAAAATTGAGAGGGAAGGCTGACTGTAGAGACTGTTCAATGCTGGAGCTATGGAGGGAAACCGCGATTAACTCTTCCTTTTTTCTCATCACCTCAAAAGGCTAGAAAAGCAAAAAAAATATCACCTCTTAATTCACCTAGAAAAGCGATTGTCTAACCCTGAGGAATATTTCAGAATTATCTTCTATGAGAACAAGTTGAGCTTTATTCTGCAGCTTTCCTGGAAAAGTGTATTTTTAAGATCATGAGAAAGACAAAAATCTTAGTCGTCGAGGATGAAAGCATCGTTGCACGCGACATCCGGAACATGTTGGCCGGTCTTGGGTACGAGGTGACAGCTGTTGTTTCCGGAGCTATGGCTGCTATCCAAAAAGCCCAGGAGACCGGTCCAGATATAGTGCTGATGGATGTGATGCTAAATGGGGACATTACCGGTGTAGAGGCGGCTGAGCAAATATACACAAACTTCAGTATACCTGTAGTCTATCTCACGGCTTTCGCAGATTCCACGACAGTCCAACAGGCGAAAAAAACAGAACCCTTCGGGTACATCATCAAGCCTTTCGAAGAAAGAGAACTGCAAACAACTATTGAAATCGCTCTGTACAAATACAAAATGCAAATGGAGCTAAAGGACAGAGAACGTTGGCTCTCCACTATACTCAAGAGCATTGGAGATGGGGTGATCGCGACAAACAAGAATGGTGCGATCACATTCATGAATCCCTTGGCTGAAACTCTCACCGGCTGGAAACTGGATCAAGCCCTGGACAGAACACTCCGTGATGTTTTCAAAGTCATGAACCAAAAACCAGGAAAGATGCAGAGGATTTCAGTCAAAAAGATCCTCAAAGGAGAGGGATCCGCCCTTTCAGATGAGGCTATCCTCGTATCCAAAAAAGGAAAAAAGACTCCGATCGATCCTCGATTGGAACCCATCAAAGACGATGGAGGAAATATATCTGGAATCGTGTTGGCTTTTACCGATGTGACAGCCAGAAAAATGGCAGAAGAAGAGCTGAAAAGAAGCTTGGAACAACAGAAGATTGCCAGGGAAGGAACAGTGAGAGCTATCGCCTACACGATTGAAACCCGAGATCCCTATACGGCTGGTCATCAAAGGCGCGTGACGAAGCTGGCATGCACGATAGGGGAAGAAATGGGGCTTTCCAAGGACCAGATCGAGGGCTTGCGTATGTCAGGAGAGCTCCACGATATCGGAAAAATCCATGTGCCCGCAGAAATCCTTAGCAAACCAGGGCAAATATCCGAAGCAGAATACACGATCATCAAGACTCATCCTCAGGTCGGATATGATATTCTGAAAACCATCGAATTTCCTTGGCCTGTCGCTAGGATCGTTCTCCAACATCATGAAAGGATAGATGGGAGCGGCTATCCCTCAGGCCTAAAAGACAAGAATATCCTCCTGGAAGCAAAAATCCTGGCCGTTGCGGATGTTATCGAAGCCATGGCTACACACCGGCCCTACCGTCCCGCCCTCAGCATCGAAGAATCTCTGAGGGAAATATCCAAAAACAGGGGGACGCTGTATGGCTCGAAGGTCGTTGATATCTGCCTAAGGGTTTTTAAAGAGAAAAAATTCAAATTTGAGTGAAATCCCCATCCTCTTGTTATACAATAACATCGGTGCTACACGAACCACCCGCTCAATATAACCGAATGGGTAACGGTATAGTTCATGAAAATTAATCCGCATGTCTGGCTTGTGATCGCAATCGTGGCTATGGTAGGAGGCTTGGCCGCTTTTTTCTTCCTGTTTATCCTGGATTTCACTATCTACTGGCTTATCCTGGCTCCAGTTATAATGGCCATCTACCAAATCCCTGCTGCCTACTTTTTCTGGTTATACAAAAGAACAAAACGCGCCAGGGCAGATTCAGAAAAAAAAAGCGCCCCCGACGGGATTTGAACCCGTGCTGCCGCCTTGAAAGGGCGGTGTCCTGGACCAGGCTAGACGACAGGGGCGCGAGGGTGGTGAGCCGTGCTGGACTCGAACCAGCGACACCCGGCTTAAAAGGCCGGTGCTCTCCCTCTGAGCTAACGGCCCAAGGTAAGTAAATCAGTATTTATAACGGAAATTGCACAAAGAGTCAATATCAGCCGATAGATTCAATCTTCAGAATGATCCATCTTCCCCTATGAGTTAAATTAAGAATTTCATCTTCAAGAACATATCTTATCAAGAAAAACCTATAATCCTGGGTTCCAGCTTGCCCTTCCGCTCTTAAGTCAACTTCTTTTGAAAAAACTTCTCCGGTCAAAATTCTGATATTCGGAAGATTACCTTTCCCGAGCGAGAACTCAGCGATCTCTTCTTCCTTTCGTGCAGCAGCCTGGGCTTCGTTCACTTCTTTTTGCATTTCGCTGTGTAATGCTCGCTCTTCATCGAACTTAACCTGTGTCTCATTCACTCTCTGTTGGGCTGATCTCCTTGCGGCTCCGGTTCTTGCTGCTTTGAGATCCTCCTTTGCCGCCCATAATTCGTCATCCAATTCTGTGACAGGTCCGACATGGTCTATGAGTTTTTTCTGCAACTCTTTTTCGGTTGTGTCCATCTCAGCCAATTTAAACTCTTCGATGACCTCTTCTGAAACATTGAAGATTTCCCAGCTTTTCGCATCGATAGAGAGCGGTTCAATAGCCATCGTCGATAGAGTCATCCGGTCGTTTAGAGTAAGCGCGCTAAAATATCTTTTTAAAAGGCCTTCTTCTGGGGGGGCGCCACAGCTGTTCAGGACACTCAAGAGAAGAATTATTCCCATAACGGAACAAGTTTTTCTAGTCATCCTTCCTCCTTTTTGTTCATTGATATTTATATTTCCTAAATTTTACTTTTTTTTCAAACAAAAAAGCAAGCCTTAAAAGATTAGATTATTGAAAAAAAGCCATGAATTCAAAGACCTAATCGAGGAGCAATTTTGTGCATGAATTAAGGAAGATAGCTTTGTTAACCTCATTATTGTTTTTTTTGCTTTTTCTGTTGACAAACGGTTGTTTTCCACATAGAATACAAGGTAATTATAAGGCAAATCTTATCTTCCCTATAGTTACAATAGGTTTAATTTCCGCAGACTAAACCTATATTTTTTGCTACGAAATTCGCATGCAAGAAACAAAAATAATTTTCGTCAATCCAAGATTCAAGCAAGCCAAAAAAAGCTTAATTTGTGCACAAGTCGAATTAATAAAAAATTTTATATTTATCTAGGAGGAAAAAATGGCAGTAAAAGTAGCAGAAGAATGGTTTACCATCTGTGCAGGATGTGAAATAACCATCCTCGACATCGGAGAGCCACTTCTCGACATTTTGCCCCAGCTTGAGTTTGTCCATATGCCGGTTCTTATGGATCATAAATTATTTGGACAGACAGGCGATCAATCAGGCCCAGAAATTCCTGAAGCCGATGTGGGAATTATAACTGGCGGAATCCGGGTGGAAGAGAACAAAGAAATAGCCGAGGAGATGAGGAAAAAATGCAACACGCTCATTGCCTTGGGATCCTGTGCCTGTTATGGCGGCCTACCCGCTCTGGCTAATCAGTTTACGGTTGACGAACTTCAGGAAAAGATTTTCCGAGGTTCTGTTTCCACGGATTCGGCAGATACCCCTTCTCAAGCAGTGTCCCCATTTACAGATAGAATTTATGCTCTGCATGAAGTAGTAAACGTTGACCTCAAGCTTCCCGGTTGTCCGACAACGCCAGAAATGGTCGTTGAAGCGCTTACTGCACTTTTAGAAGGAAGAGATGTCGATCTTCCCACAAAGAGTGTGTGTGATGAATGCCCCACCATCAGAAAAGAGAAAGCGGTGGCTGATCTGAAAAGACCCCTTGAATCCGTTGAATTCGAAGTCGGAAAACCGTTGGATACAGTTCGCTGTTTCATGGAACAAGGGTTCCTGTGCAATGGCCCTGCTACAAGATCAGGTTGTGGGGGAACAGAAGGAACACCAAGATGCATAAAAGCCTACATGCCTTGCCGGGGATGTTTTGGCCCTCTCTCAGATACAGCCAATCCACTGGTTGATATGATGGGGGCGCTATCCAGTATAGGTCTTGATGTCAAACAAATACCAGATCGTGCTGCAACCTTCAACAGATTTTCAGGGGCCGGTCGTTTGCGCCCCCTGCCAAAAAGGAGTTAATCATGGGAAAAACACTAACTATTCAACCCGTCACACGAATCGAAGGGCACGCTAAGGTTACTATCCAGCTCGATGACGCTGGAAATGTAAGCGACGCTCAAATGAACGTTCTTGAATTAAGAGGTTTCGAGCCATTCTGTATCGGTAAACCTGTCGAAGAGATGCCGAGAATTACAACGCGGATTTGCGGGGTTTGTCCCTGGTCCCATCATAATGCGTCTGCTAAAACAACGGATGCGGTTTTTGGAGTGGAACCACCTCCTGCCGGAAAAAAATTAAGAGAGTTGTGTAACAGCATTGCCTTCATGGAAGAACACATTCTCCACTTCTACTTTTTAGCTGCTGCAGATTTTGTGCTTGGACCGGGTGCGGATTATTCAGTCAGGAATGTTTTCGGAATTCTGGGTGCAAATCCCGATCTCGCCAAAAGAGTGGTTAGAGTCAGGCATCTGGCAGCCACTATGCTGGAGACAGTTGCTGGAAAAGCCATCCATCCGGCCGCTTCTGTACCCGGAGGATTTAGCCGTCCCCTTCTTGAGGAAGAGAGACAAGAGCTAAGGAAGAAGGCGGATGAATGCCTTGAACTGGCAAAATTCTCCATGTCTTTCGCAAAAGAGAGCCTCTTTCCCAAATATTTGGATGTCGTGAATACCCTGGGTGTTATCAATACAGGATTCTTAGGGACCGTAACAGATGACGGAGCTATGGACCTTTATGATGGCAAACTGAGAATGATGCAAGTCGACGGTTCTTACGAAGATTTTGCGGTCGAGGACTACACCGATTATATCCGTGAGCACATTGAACCCTGGTCTTATTTGAAGTTCCCCTACATGAAAAAAGCAGGCGAATTCTCGATGGATCTGGATAATCCGAACGGGATTTATCGAACAAACACGCTGGCAAGAATGAATGTCTGTGACAAGATTCCTACTCCTTTAGCTCAAGCTGAGCTTGAAGAATTCAGAGAAAAATTCGGCCGTCCTGCCCAACAGCCTCTGCTTTATCACTGGGCCAGGTTGATCGAGTTGCTCTATAACGCAGAAAACACGATCAAACTTCTCGAAGACCCTGAAATCACCAGCACCGATATCAGAAAAAAAGTGGAACCAAGAGCGGCTAGAGGAGTCGGTAGTGTCGAAGCACCCAGAGGAACGCTAATTCATGACTACACAACGGACGAAAATGGGATGATAACCGATGTTAACCTGATAGTCGGCACCACACACAACAATGCTCCGATGAACATGTCTGTGAAAAAAGCAGCCAAAGATCTGATCAAAGACGGCAACTACAATGAAGAAATTCTGAATATGGTCGAGATGACGATCAGAGCTCATGATCCCTGTTTATCCTGCGCTACACATATGTTGGATGGAAAGATTGGTGTAAAGGTCAATATCGTTGATGCGGAAGGAAATAATTTAGACACGCTTTCGAATATTTCAAGATAGTTCAACTGCTGTAAAGACTTACTGAGAGTCTATTCAATTCGAACTGCATCTTCTCCAATAGTCGTCTATCCTTGAAAAAGAAGGCGAATATTTCGAGCTAGAAATGGAACAAGTCCCTGTCTACTGTCGAAAAAAGATCTTAATAGCGGGCGTCGGCAATATACTTTTTGGTGATGACGGATTCGGACCTGAAGTCATCGATTATTTGAAACGCCACTATAGCATCCCTGAAAATATATTTTTGGCAGACACAGGCACCGGTATAAGAAAAATTCTGTTCACCATTACTTTGAGTGAAATTCGACCAAAAGTTATCGTGATCATCGATGCTGTGGATAAAGGAAAAAAACCAGGCGAAATTTTTGATATCCTTCTTGATGAACTCCCAGTTGAAAAAATCGATGATTTTTCAATCCATCAAGTCCCCTCCTCCAATCTTCTGAAAGAATTGCAAGATTTCTGCAATGTGACAGTGATCATAAAAGCCTGCCAAATCGAATCAATCCCGGAAACAATTCAGTCGGGATTATCTGAACCGTTAAAAAAAGCCGTTCCTACGCTGGCTAAAAACATCGCCGAAGAATATTTCTGACCTGTGCTTTGCATTTTGCCGATTGACTTCTGGAGACATGAATAGTTAAGATATTTTTTCGAGGGAGAATTAAAAAAAAATATCCTCTAGGAATACGACAATGACATTAAAAGAAATCAAGAAACTTCTTCAAGCCGAAGTCATCACCGGAGAGGACAGACTTAACGAAGAAATCACATTCGCTGGCGGATCTGACCTGATGAGCGATGTTCTGGCTTTTGGCAAGCCCGGAATCCTCCTTCTTACAGGCTTATCCAATGCTCAATCCGTCCGAACGGCCAATATCATCGATGCCAAAGCCATTGTGTATGTTCGGGGTAAACAACCGGATGAAGCAGGAATCAAACTAGCCAAAGAAATGGGCATTCCGCTTCTTTCAACCAAGCTCATGATGTACGCCACCTGTGGTCTTCTCTTTAGCCATGGTCTTCCGGGAGTAAGTGATCCTTCCTAAAAGGGAATGCCTATGAGCGACGAGTATGTGTTATCTCAAAAATTCAAAATCAAAGGTGGCGATTTTGGCAAAGCGGGAAGGACGTCCACCAGCATTAAAGAAATACTCAAGGAAATCGGCATCGATCCCTCGATCGTCATCCGGGCATCCATCTCCGTATACGAGGCCGAAATGAATGTCGTCATGTACGCAAAAAAAGGGATGGTCACACTCAGCGTCACTCCCGAGGAATTGCATCTTAAACTCGAAGACGAAGGCCAAGGAATTGCCGATATCGATCAAGCCATGAAAGAGGGATTCTCGACCGCAACACATGAAATGCGAGAGATGGGATTCGGAGCAGGCATGGGACTTCCTAACATCAAAAAAAACGCCGACCGATTCGAAATCACTTCCATCCCTGGCAAGGGAACCACATTAGACATAATATTTTGTTTAAATAAAACAGGAAACAAATGAGCACATACTTTCACTCTATCCGGATCGACACGGAAAAGTGTGAAGGCCGGATGAAATGTTTACGGGTGTGTCCCACCCAAGCTATCAGAGTCAGAGATGGAAAGGCTGCGATTATCGAAGAAAAATGTATCGATTGTGGCGAATGTATCACAGTCTGTCCACATGATGCCATCGTCCCGCTGACAGATCCATTCGGAGAGCTCACAAAATTCCGCTACACGGTCGCCATCCCTTCTCCTGCACTTTATGCCCAATTCGGGAGAGAAATTTTGCCGGAGAAAATCCTCTCCGGGATCAAAAAACTGGGATTCGATAGTGCCTTTGACCTGGCTCTGACATGCGGAGAGGTCAGCTTTGCCATCCAGGAATACGTCCGGGACTACAAAGGCCCCAAGCCGCTCATATCCAATGCTTGTCCAACAGTAGTCCGTTTGATCCAGGTTAAGTATCCTGAACTTATCGATCAAATCATTCCAATCGAACTGCCAAGAGAACTGGCTGGCCGAGAAATCAAAAAAAAATTATCCAAACAGCTCAAGATTGATGAAAAAGAAATAGGAGCATTTTATCTCACGCCCTGCCCTGTGAAAATGATTTCCATAAAACAACCCGCAGAAAAAGGAAAATCATTCTTAGATGGTGCCATTTCTATTGCAGATGTATACGGCCCCCTCCTCTCTGCTATGGAAGGTATCGAAAAGAGCAGTTACAGGAAAGCTCTGGAAAGCATCTGTATTCTAGGAATAGGGTGGGCCATGGTTGGCGGTATCTGCCGGACTTTGAGGCTAAAAAATTCCATAGCCGTTTCGGGTTTAGCTGAAATCATAAAAGTCTTTGATGACATCGAAAGGGGAAAACTCAGAAACATCGATTTTATCGAAGCTTATTCTTGTCTCCAGGGATGTGTCGGAGGCTCCTTGACAGTGGAAAACCTTTACACATCTAACAACAAGATTCTAAAATTGATCGAAACCTTGGAGTTTGAACAAATAAAAGCCTGTCCGGACATCAGGGAGGTCAGGAAACTCTACAGCCAAAATTATTTTCGTATCAAAGGGAAATTTGAACCCCGCCCTTTCAAGCCTCTTGATACAGATTTGGCCAAAGCCATAAAAAAGAGAAAATTGAAAGAGGAAATATTTGAATTACTGCGCAAAATCGACTGCGGCATATGCGGGGCTCCCACATGCCTGGTTTTTGCTGAAGACGTCGTTAAAGGAGATGCCGATCTGACAGACTGTATCTTTGATCTTCCCGACAATATGGAAGAACTCTCGAAAGAGCTGTCAGATTTGCTGAATAAAACCGTCCCCTTGAATTTTAACAGGTCTAATATTCATAAATCAAAAAAATAAAGAGGACTAAATAATGAAAATCAAAGAAATCATCGAAAAATTACAGCTTAAAGCTCTTGCAGGTCAAGAGAATCTAGATATGGACATCACGGGTGGGTATACGAGTGACTTGTTAAGCGATGTGATTGCCAACAGTAAGGAAGGCAATCTCTGGATTACTCTACAAATCCACCAGAATATAATCGCTGTGGCTAGATTGAAAGACCTAGCTGGGATAATCATCGTGAACAATCGTGAGCCTGATGAAGATACTCTCAAAAAAGCAAATGAAGAAAACGTGCCCGTTTTTTGCTGCCAAGAAACGGCCTTTGAGATCTCAGGAAAATTATATGACTTACTAAAAGCTTAGGGTTATTTCGTGCTGAGGCTGTTCAAAGCAGATTTTCACATCCACACATGCCTTTCTCCCTGCACGGAACTCAATATGTCTCCCAAAGGAATACTCGCTGCTGCCAAAAAAAAAGGAATAGATATTTTAGGCATCTGTGACCATAATACATCCGAAAATTCTCTTGCTATCATGAAAGCCGCCAAAAAAAAACATATCCACATTCTCCCTGGCATGGAAGTGACCTCTGAAGAAGAAGTCCATGTTTTGGCCCTTTTTGACGATATCGGAAATGCACTAAAACTCCAGGAGCATGTCTATCACAATCTGCCAGGAAAAAACGATGAAGAAACCTTTGGTATGCAAGTCATCGTGAACGAAAAAGAGGAAGTACTGGGTTTTAGCGACAAGCTTCTAATCGGGGCCACAACAATTCCTCTCGATGAAGTCCTCAGGCTGATACATGCCTTTGAAGGATTAGCTATCGCATCACACATCAATAGAGAAGCGTTCAGCATCATAGGTCAATTGGGATTTATCCCTGACAATTTGGAATTGGATGCCGTAGAAATTTCTCCTTCCATCACTATCGAAGAAGCAAAGAAAAAATATCCTTACAATTATCCGATCACCAGTTCTTCTGATGCTCACTATCCCAATGACATAGGGAAAAGTTTTACATCTTTTCTGCTCCAAGATGGCACTGTGACCGAAATAAAAAAAGCATTGAAAAACGAAGATGGCAGAAAACTGATCCACTAACATGGATTATTCAGGTTGAGGTTTTAATGGAAGATTTATCTCTGCACATTCTAGACATTGCCGAAAATTCTGTTGCGGCTAAAGCCGATAAAATTGAAATCAGAATATTGGAAGATAAGGAGAAGGATTTGTTGTCCATAGAAATCATCGACAACGGAGTAGGAATGGACAAAAAAACTCTGGAAAAAGCTTTGAATCCCTTTTACACCTCCAAGACCGTGCGACGCTTTGGATTTGGGTTATCTCTTTTGTCCGAAGCTGCCAAAGCAGCGAATGGCCATCTTTTCGTGCAATCTAAAAAAGGGGAGGGGACCAGAATTAAAGCCGATTTCCAGCACAGCCATATCGACAGGCAGCCTTTGGGTGATATCGGTCAAACCATTATCACTCTCATTATTGGAAATCCTGAAATAGACTTCATCTTTGAACATAAAAGAAATGGACACACATATTGTCTAGACACCAGAAAAATAAAAACACAACTCAATGAGTTGCCCATAAATTCTCTTGCAGGGATAAAAATACTCCGAGAGAATTTAAAAAAAGGATTTTCATATAATACTTAAAGGAGAAATGGGATTGGCAAAAGAAGATAGAACCACCAAGGAGTTTCTAAATACTATTCTGCAAAGCATGGAGGGAGGAGTTTTAACGATAGATAAAAATTCCAGGATCACATCGTTTAATCGTTCCGCTGAGGAAATCACAGGTTTCAAACAGGAGGAAGTGCTGGATAAAGAATGTTGTGAAATCCTGAAGAGTGAACTTTGCAAAGATTTCTGTCCTCTAGAGGAAGTCTTAGAGACGGGCAAACCCGTTTTCAATTATGAAATATTGATTACAAATAAAGCAGGGGATGAAGTTCCTGTTAACATAACAGCCTCACCGCTGCGAGCTAGCAACAATGAGATAATCGGTATCGTAGAAAACTTCAGAGATTTAACCAAACATAAGGGATTATGGGGGAGGCTGCGCGAAGAAAGAAACAAAGCACATTTATACCTCGATATAGCGGGAGTTATTATTGTCGCCATCAACAAAGAGGGAATTGTCTCCCTTATAAATAAAAAAGGATGCGCTGTTTTGGGTTATCAAGAAGATGAAATCATCGGGAAAAACTGGTACGATTTATGCGTTCCAGAAGATGTCAGAAAAGAAAGAAAAAAGACTTTTAAAAAAGTGATGGCAGGAGAGCAGCAAGAAGTCGAAGACTACGAAAACATCATTTT
>RCNB010000627.1_pt1 | contig 22982 bp, 21 predicted proteins | sample 2041321 | NCBI WGS metagenome assembly RCNB01 (sample SAMN09708232, study PRJNA481090) | Marine sediment metagenome, whole genome shotgun sequencing project. | reverse complement strand
GCCAATAACCCCAATAATCCAAGAACTTTTGATAGGTTTAAGGGGAGGGTAATGTTTCCTATACATTCCTTAAGTGGAAGAGTATTGGGTTTTGGTGGTCGTATTCTTACCAATGATAAGAAAGCTGCCAAATACCTGAATTCTCCAGAAAGCGATATTTACCATAAGAGTAAGGTTCTCTATGGTATATATTATGCCAAGCAAGCTATTGCGAAAGAGGATAATTGTTATTTGGTGGAAGGGTACACAGATGTAATCCAACTCTACCAAAGAGGAATCCATAATGTGGTTTCTTCTAGTGGGACTGCCTTGACACCTGAGCAGATTAGACTCATCAATAGGCTTACCAAAAATATTACCGTTTTGTTCGATGGGGATGCTGCAGGACTACGTGCCTCTTTGCGCGGAATAGATTTGATTTTGGAGCAGGGCATGAACGTTAAGATATGCACTTTTCCAGAAGGTGAAGATCCTGATAGTTTTTCCAAGAATAATGAGTTGGAGGAAGTAGTATCTTATTTACAAGAAAATTCTAAAGATTTTATTCAGTTTAAGGCTTCACTTTTGGTGAAAGAGGCTTCGGACGATCCTATTAAAAGGGCTGATACGGTTAGGGATATTGTAAACAGTATTTCAAAAATTCCGGACCGGATAAAAAAGGAAATCTATATTCAAGAGTGTGCCCAGATTATGAATATTTCTGAGGCTGTCCTATTTAATACTTTGGCACAGATTGATAAGAAAGATAGTACCGATGCCCAAAAACAAAATACGGCACCGCAAAAGGCCTTTAATGTAGTGCGCAATGAAGTTGTGCAAGAGAAAGTAGACGTGCAGTTTGAATTGGAGCGTAAAATAATTGAACTCCTTTTGGTGTATGGTGACAAGAAAGAGAAATTTGAAGATCTTGTTTTAAAAGAAAGTGAAGAAGGAGAGTTAGTTATGGAGCCGGAATCCTTAGAAATTAAAGTTTACGAAAAAATATATTTAGACCTGCAAGAAGACGAAATAGAACTTGCCAATCCGAAATTTAGAGAGATTTACTACACCCTTATCGAAGCTTTGAACCAAGCCGAAGAGTTTTCGATCCAAGCATTAATGACCGGATTAGAACAACAAATGGCAAATGATATATCTTCTATTTTAATGGAGGAGGAACGATATAGCTTGGATGATTGGGAACGTAAGGATATTTACCCAAAAGCCAAGGAAACAGTTGTCGCGCAATTGGTGAGTGAAACGATATTGACCTTACGTTGCTTTTTGATAAAGAAAAGAATGCTTGCCTTACAAAACGAGACTCAAGATGTACATGAGGATAATAAAGAAGTTTTGGAGGAAATTATAAATTATATACAGTTGAATAAACTGCTTAACCAAAAACTGAACAGGGTCTTAACGTAATTGGTTAAAAAAAATATTACATAAAAACCCGCTATTGCGGGTTTTTATGTAATAATTTTTTGACTAATATAGTTCTAAAGCCTTTGCTTGCTGGAGTAAATCTACCATGTTGTCTACGTTTAATTTTTTCATCAAACGGGCTTTGTAGGTGCTTACTGTTTTCTCATTTAAGTTTAACCCTAGGGCTACCTCTTTGTTTCGTTTTCCACTGGCTAGAAGTTTTAACACTTCTACCTCCCTGGTAGATAGCTTTCTAAAGAATCTACGTGGTTTTTTTGTTCCTTCATCAAAAGCTAATCTCTGCGCTAACTCATTAGTAATGAACATACTGCCTTCGCTTACTTTCTTTACTGCAGTGATGATATAATCTGTATCGGAAGATTTTGCCAAATAACCAAATGCACCTGCGCGGATAGCACTAAGGGCATATACATCCTCAGATTGGCCACTGTACATCAGTACCTTAACATCGGGATATTCTTTTTTTATTTTTCGTAGAGCAGCTATGCCGTTTATTTCAGGAATATCCATTTCTAACATTACAACATCAGGGGTAACATTCTCCAGTTTTCTAAAGAGTTCTTCGGTGGTAGAAACATCTTCTACCATTTCAAAACCTGCTGCAGATTCAAGAACCTTGCGCACTCCCATTCTAACAATAGGGTGGTTGTCCGCGATTAAAACTTTGATCATTATGTTGGTTTTTGTAGACTACCCAAAATTATTTTGTGTACAATCACGTACAGGCAATGTAAGGCTTATTAGTCTAAATTCGAAATCAAAGTTCTGTTATTTCCAATCAGTTGTAAGAATTTGTCACGATTTATTCGATTTATCTACTTGATTGTTAGGTGAGTGGTTTATTTTAACATTTCTGGAATTTCACATATGGGTATAGGTACCATCTTGTGTTGGTTTATTCCGTTGAAACGCATAAAGATCATAAATACCTCTTTTTGCCTACCAGAAAAGTCATTTGCAGTTTTCCCTTTGTCCTTCATTTCCATAGCCCATTCCAGTTCTGGGTAAGAGGCTCCGATCTGGTCCTCGTCTGTTCGGTCGTCTCCCCAAAGACCATCTGTAGGTGCAGCCTTTATTATTTCTGGGTTGACGCTCTGTGCCTTTGCAATCTCATATACTTCAGATTTTAAAAGATCAGCGATAGGACTTAAGTCTACTCCTCCATCTCCGTACTTGGTGTAAAAACCTACACCAAAGTCTTCAACTTTGTTGCCGGTACCTGCTACTAGATAACGGTTGAGCGCTGCAAAATAATAAAGACTTGTCATACGTAACCGCGCACGGGTGTTGGCCAAGGACATAAAACGTTCCTCTTCGTTTTCAACGGTAGGGAAAGCCGCTACCAAACTATCGAAAACTGGAGTGAGCGTAACGGATTGTCGTTTTACATTTGGAAAATGCTCTTGTAACCAATCTATATGGCGAGAAGCGCGATCAGATTGGTTTACCGCTTGGTGAATAGGCATCTCTAAACAAAGTAGGTCCAGACCGGTCATAGCACAGAGGGTTGAGGTAACTGCAGAGTCGATACCACCTGATATGCCTATGACAAATCCTTTTTGTTGTGCATTGGTTGCATAGTCTTTTAACCAAGTTACTATGTGGTCTATTACTTTTTCCGTTTGCATAATAAGGTCAATATTTAGAAATCGATTAACTTTGCCTTAAAAATAAGTTGTCCTTGGAGAATAATAAAATGAATTCCGAAATACTTGGTATGAGAAACCTAATTTTTATCGTATTATCAATTTCATTGTTTTTTTTCTCATGTAATGATACCGATAAGGTAGCGGCGGATGTGGAAAAAATTCAATTAGAGTTAAAGGTATCCCGTTTTGATAAGGAATTTGCTGCCGCAACTCCAGAAGGGTTGTCTGACCTAAGAAAAAAATATCCATATCTTTTTCCGGCACCGGATAGCGTGTGGGTGGCAAAGATGAACGATTCTTTGCAGATAGAGCTATTTCAGGAGGTAGGGAATACCTTTAATAGCTTCGCCGATGAGGAAGCAGGGTTGACACTATTGTTTAAACATATAAAGTATTACTTTCCAGAGCAGCTTGTGCCAAGGGTTATAACTGTAACGAACGATGTTGACTATAATAATCGGATAATTCTGGCGGACACTATAATGCTTATTGGTCTTGATAATTATTTAGGTCCAGAGCATAGGTACTATGGCGGTTTTCAGCGTTATATTACTAAATCATTAGATAGAAACTACTTGGTGAGCGATGTAGCCAGTGCTTTTGCAAAGAAAGTAGTGCCAAGACCAAGAGACCGTGCGTTTTTGTCCAGGATGATTTATTTTGGGAAGGAACTTTATCTTAAGGACAAGCTAATGCCAGAAGCAGCAGACATGGAAAAAATAGGCTATACACAAGAAGAAATAGATTGGGCTGTAGCTAACGAGGAGCCTATTTGGAGAAACCTTGTAGAGCAAGAGCATTTGTATAGTACCGATAACATGTTGAATCAACGTTTCTTAGATCCGGCGCCATTTTCAAAATTTGGACTAGAATTGGATAATGAATCTCCGGGAAAATTAGGACGGTATATTGGTTGGCAAATTGTAAGGGCCTTCATGGATAAAAATTCAATAAACCTTAAGCAAATGCTTACTATGCCTGAAGAAGAAATATTTAAAAAATCAAATTACAAACCTAGAAATTAGATGACAGACTTACATACATCGGAAATCACGTTACGTGTTGGATTGGACGAGAATCGCGTACCCGAAAAATTAACTTGGTCCGCGCAAGATGGTGGTATAGATAATGAAGATGCCAAAGCAATGCTACTCTCCGTTTGGGATAGCAAAAACCAGGAATCCTTAAAGATAGATTTATGGACCAAGGATATGCCCGTTGATGAAATGAAGACTTTTTTTCATCAAACCTTGGTGTCTTTGTCGGAAACTTTTATGAAAGCCACGCAGGATGAAAAGATGACGGCTACTATGAAGGATTTTTGTGATTATTTTGCTGAAAAAATGGAGTTGAAGGAGTAGTGTTTTAACTTACCTAATATCTGTCTGTAACATTTTTGGTATTGCACTATCAGAAAAAAAAGGTGCCATTATAGATGCTTATATACAGAGTAATCACAAAAGTTAATAAAGAAATGTCTCAAAATATTGTATTCATTTATAATGCTGATTCTGGCTTGCGCAATAGCATATTGGATGGCGCACATAAAATTTTAAGTCCGGCTACTTACGATTGCAGTTTATGTAAACTTACTCACGGTGCTCTTACGGAGAAAAAGAGCTGGACAGCATTCCGTGAGGAATTAGCGCAGGAAGGAGCAACTCTGGAATTTTTGCATAAAGATGAATTTAGAAAGGTCTACCGTTCCAAGTTTGGGCATAAATTTACGTTTCCTATTGTGCTTTCATTGGGCGATAATGATTTAGAAATCATGATACACACCCATGAATTAGATTCCTTAGAGACACCTGAGCAACTTATTTCCTTGGTAAGGAATAGAGTTTAGAGTTTAAGTAGTCAATATAGGAATTAAGAGTATTTGGTGAACAGTGAATAGTTTTGTTTTTGTCACTTTTAATAAGAAGGTTAAAAATGATACATCAAATTCATCCTTTCTTTTTCGTAGCGTCAAAAAAATCTCCATTTATCGCGTCTATATATTCTAATACTGGATCTCTACCTATGGTTTTACTGGAAGAAGTGATAAAGTATTGCGGAGCTTCTTCCCAAACCCCCTCTAGTAATTCATCAACGTAGTTTTGAGCACTACGTTCAATGGCCTTTGGTTTCAGTTTATCTGCCTTTGTGAAAATAATGGCAAACGGTATCCCGTTCTCACCCATCCATTCCATGAATTCCATATCTACTTTTTGGGGTTCATGCCGTATATCAATCAATATAAAAGAGCATACCAGCTGTTCGCGTTGTAAGAAGTAGTTGGTAATATACTTTTGAAACGTGTTTTTGTCTTTTTTGGATACTTTAGCATATCCATATCCAGGTAAATCTACCAAAAACCAATTTCCGTTTATTTTAAAATGGTTGATAAGTTGTGTCTTGCCTGGCCTTCCTGACGTTTTTGCTAAACTTTTACGGTCTGTTAGCATATTTATCAAAGAAGATTTTCCTACGTTAGATCTGCCTATGAACGCATATTCAGGAATAGGCTCCATCGGACATTTAGCAACATTACTGTTGCTCATTATAAATTCAGCGGACTTAATTTTCAAAGTGGTATATATTAAAGTAACTAGGAATAGACTAAAGATATTTGACAGTAAGCAGCTAGGTTTTTAATGTTGATTTGGGTTCCTTAGTGGCAAAAAGTGGGGAATAGTTTCTAAGAATTAGTAACGTACAGATTTATAAAAAGTAAGATTAAAATTTCCTTTTTTCCAACCAAGAATCTAAAATAGAATTGAATTCCTCAGGATGTTCCATCATAGGCGCATGGCCACATTTTTTAATCCAATGCAGATCGGAGTCAGGTAAAAGTTCATGAAAAAGCTTTGCTACGTCAGGTGGAGTAACTTCATCGTTTTCTCCCCAAATAATACATGTAGGCGTGGTCATGCTCGGTAAGTCTTGTGCCATATTATGGCGAATAGCACTTTTTGCTATTGCTAATGTCTTAACCAATTTAACCCGATCGTTTACTGTTGCAAAAACTTCGTCTACAATTTCTTTCGTAGCAACCTCAGGATCATAAAAAACGTCCTGTGCCTTCTTTTTTATGAATTCGTAGTCTCCTCTCTTAGGATACCCATCTCCCATGGCACTTTCGTACAAACCAGAACTTCCCGTAATAACCAAGGCCTTTATCAGTTCTGGGTACATTTTGGTATGTAATAGCCCTATATGTCCACCCAAAGAATTTCCCAATAGAATCACATCTTTTAGGTCTTTAAATCGGATAAATTTTTCTAAATATTTGGCAAAATTCTTAACGTTGGTCTTGAGCATTGGCATATCATAGATAGGTAGCTCGGGAACCAAAACTTTGTATCCTTTCTTGGGAAAATAGTCTGTTACACCATGAAAATTACTCAAACCTCCCATTAAACCGTGAAGGATGATTATCGGGGTGCCTTCTCCTTTTTCTATGTACCTGAATTTTCCTTCCTTAATTATTTCATCTTCCATTCAGTAGGGCGCTGGTCTTTGGGCAAATATAGGCAATTCATATCATTCGAAATCTGCAATAATCAGTTTAAAACAACTGGTTCTTTTAATATTTATAGGCTGGTTTTGGAGTTTATTTCCTTGTTGAAAAGTTATTTTTTAAATTTTATTAAGTGGAGAATTTATTAACAAAGTGGAAATTAGTGGAATTTTCTGCAAATAAATTCTATATATTTGAGTTATTATTAGCAAATAACGACTATTTCCGTGATTACAATTGTAGGACAACATGAATGTAAGGCAGATGCTAAGGGAAGGATAAACATCCCTACGGCATTGAAAAACAAACTTCTCCCGTTTATGGGCGATGAGTTTGTGGTAAAGCGTGCTGTCTTTAAGCCTTGTTTAGAACTACACCCAAAAGTGAAGTTTGACAAAGTGATGGAAAACATAATGCGGAAAGGAGCAAGTGGTAAGCAGTTTGATTTATTCTTGATGAAGTTTACTGCCGGTTTAAAGGAAGTTCCTATTGATGCAGATACAGGTCGTTTACAGATACCTAAGAACCTCTTTGAGTTTGCTGGAATAAGTAAAGAAGTGGTGCTAAATGCACAGCATGATAAAATAGAGATTTGGGATAAAGACAAGTACGAACAAGTACTGGATTCTATGTCCGATGCAGAATATGAGGATATGGCGGAAAGATTTTTGAATGCAGACGAGTGATCCCTACCATAGTCCAGTACTGCTAAGGGAGTCCGTGGCAGGATTGGCTATAAAAGAAAACGGAGTGTATGTTGATGTCACTTTTGGCGGAGGAGGGCATTCCAAGGAGATATTAAAAAATTTAGGAAGCGGCGGCAAGCTTTTCGCTTTTGATCAAGATGAAGATGCGCAGGCCAACGCCTTAGGAGATGAGCGATTTGTGCTAATTGGAGAAAACTTCAGGTACATCACGCAGTTTTTAAAGTTCTATGGCATTCGGAAAGTAGATGGTATTCTAGCAGATTTTGGGGTTTCATCGCATCAATTTAATCAAGCTGAACGAGGTTTTTCTACACGTTTTGATGCTGATTTGGATATGCGAATGAGTAAGAGAAATCAGCTTTCAGCCTACGATGTGGTAAACACCTATTCGTATGACGACTTAAGAAAGTTGCTTTTTGCTTATGGTGATTTGCGAAATGCAAATGCTATAGCTAAGGCCATAGTTGAAAGTAGGGAAGGTAAAGGAGTAAAAACCACTGAGGAATTAAAGTCGGCTTTAACGCAATTTCTTCCAGAACACAAACGGCACAAGATATTAGCACAGATTTATCAGGCAATACGTATAGAAGTAAATCAAGAAATAGCAGTAATCCAGGAGTTCTTGGAGCAGGTTCCAGAACTTTTAGATAAAGGAGGCAGATTAAGTGCGTTAAGCTATCACTCTTTGGAAGACCGGTTGGTGAAAAGATTCATAAGGGCAGGCCAGTTTGAAGGGGAGCCAGAGAAGGATTTTTATGGGAATATTTCGGTTCCTTTAAAAAAGGTTGGTCCGTTAATCGTGCCATCTAAAGAAGAAATAAGACAAAATAATAGAGCGCGTAGTGCAAAATTGCGAATAGCAGAACGATTGTAGGAGCAATGATGAAAGTAAAAAAAGGCATACTAGATATTTTAAAGGGTAAGTTTCTGATCAGCGGAGATGCACCCAAGAATTGGCTTTTTATCATTTTCGCTTCCTTTTTGGCTGCAGTTATGATTAGTAGCTCCCACAGTGCAGATAAAAAAGTGCACAGGATTGCTGCGTTAAACGAGGATGTGCGAGAGTTAAGGAGCGAATTTGTTGATGCCCGTTCGGCTGTTCAGCAACTAAAGCTAGAATCTACCATTACCAATACTGTTGAGGAAAAAGGTCTTTTTCCATCGGAAACTCCCCCACATAAAATAAAGGTCAAATCTACAAAGGATAAGGAATAGTTATGCCAGCAACGGACAAGAGCATATTAATAAGGTTATATTTTGTGGCAGGTGCACTCGTACTGTTTGCCGGTACTGTCCTTTTTAAGCTGGTTTCCATTCAAATGGTAGACGGTGATAAGTACATGGCTTTGGCTGAAACGCGTACGACTAGGATGTTTACTATTGCCCCAAATAGAGGTAACCTATATTCTGATGATGGAAGTCTTTTGGCTACCTCGGTATCCAAATACACTATTCGATTTGATGCAGTTACCGTCTCTGATGCTGATTTCAAGGAAAATGTAAAACCATTATCAGATGCTCTTGCCAAGCTTTTTGGAAAAACATCTTCTCATTATCAGCAAATACTAAGAAAGGCAAAACAGAATAAAAACAGGTACACTCTTATCGCTCGTAATTTGGATTACTCCGAATATATTGCCGTAAAGGGATTCCCGTTGTTAAAAAAAGGGCCGTTTAAAGGAGGTCTCATCATTGAACAAAAAACAAAAAGAGAGCATCCCTTAGGCAAGATTGCGGAGAGAAGTGTTGGATATGAGCGCGTGGATGCGAATGGCTACCATACCAGAGTAGGAATGGAAGGTGCATTTGGCGAATACTTGAGTGGTGTTGAAGGGAAGCGCTTGAAGCAAAAGATAGCAAAGAATCAATGGAAACCTATTGGTTCAGATAATATTATAGAGCCAAAGGATGGGTATGATGTATATTCTACCATCGACATTAATATTCAGGATATTGCCCACCACGCGCTGCTGAAACAGTTGGAGCATTATAAGGCCGATCATGGAACCGTAATTGTAATGGAAACCAAAACCGGTGAGGTAAAAGCAATTTCCAATCTTGGTAGAACAAAAGCAGGGAAATACTACGAGCGTTTAAATTACGCTATTGGCGAGTCTCACGAACCAGGTTCCACCTTTAAATTAATGAATCTTGTTGCGGCCTTAGAGGATAAAGTGGTGGATACAAGCTCTGTAATAGATACCGAGAATGGTGTCTGGAAATTATACAATCATAGAATAAAGGATACAAAGCGCGGTGGACATGGTAAGATATCTGTAGCGAAAGCTTTTGAGGTATCCTCAAATGTAGCATTTGCAAAGATGATTCATAATGGTTACAAGGATGATCCGGAAAAGTATGTGAATCGACTTATGAGTATGGGTCTTCATAAAGAGTTAGGGCTACCAGTAAGAGGTGAAGGTGTTCCTGTTTTACGATATCCTGGTGATAAAGGTTGGTCAGGGCTGTCTTTGGCTCAAATGGCATACGGTTATGAAGTGTCTATGACCCCTTTACAAACATTGGCATTTTACAATGCTATTGCTAATGACGGGGAATTGCTAAAACCAAGACTTATAAAAGAAGTTAAAGAATGGAACAAGAGTGTAAAAAAGTTTAAAAAAGAAGTGTTGAACCCTGCTATTTGTTCCCAAGAGACCGTAAAAAAGGTTCAGCAGATTTTAAAAGATGTTGTTGAGAAAAAGAGTGGTACCGGTAACGGTATGTATTCAAAAAACTTTTCCATGGCTGGGAAAACAGGAACTACACAAACCAATTATGTGTCTAAGAATCGGGATAAATATGAATATATTTCTTCGTTTGCTGGATATTTCCCGGCAGACAACCCTAAGTATTCTTGTATTGTAGTAATTCATAAGCCAGATAAGAGTGTCGGTTATTACGGTGCTGATGTTTCTGGACCAGTGTTTAAGTCGGTGGCGAAAAAGGTATACGCTACTTCTCCATTGACTGACGAAATTGATATGGAGGAAGGCTTTGGGAATGGTTTAGAAAAGGCGTATCAAAGTTATTTCACACATGCACAAAAGCAGTATAGTCAAATACCTAATTTGAAAGGTATGAGTGGGATGGATGCAGTTTCCATTCTAGAAAATTTAGGTATTGAAGTAGAGCTTAAAGGAAATGGAAAAGTGGATTATCAATCCATATCCAAAGGGACTGATATAAAAAAAGTTAAAAAAATAGTATTGGAACTTTCATGAAGTTACTAAAGGACATATTATTTGGAGTTAGCCTGACAGCGGTAAGTGGCACTACTAATTGTAGTGTCAACTCCGTTTGTTTTGACTCGCGTAAGGTTCAGATGGACGATGTATTTGTAGCGATAAAGGGTACCCTTACAGATGGCCACAAGTATATAAGAAAAGCAATAGATTTAGGAGCTAAAGCCATTATATGCGAGCAGCTTCCCGAGGCTATGATCAACGAAATTACCTACGTTGAGGTAGATAACGGGAATAAGGCCCTAGCGATTATGGCTTCTAATTTTTATGGAAATCCTTCTAAGAATTTAAAATTAATAGGTGTTACGGGTACAAATGGAAAGACTACGGTCACTAGTTTGCTGTATCAGCTTTTTAAAAAGGCTGGTTATAAAGTAGGTCTATTGTCTACCATAAAAATTATGGTAAACGATAAGGAATACAAAACTACCCATACTACACCGGACGCACTTGTTATTAATAAGCACCTTAGTTTAATGAATGACGTAGGGGTGGAATTCTGTTTTATGGAGGTCAGTTCCCATGGAATACACCAAAAAAGGACAGAAGGTTTAGTGTTTGAAGGGGCTATTTTCACAAACCTATCACATGATCATTTAGACTATCATAACACCTTTGCTGAATATAGGGATACCAAGAAAATGCTGTTTGACAACTTGCCAAAGAAAGCTTTTGTACTTACCAATATAGACGATAAGAACGGTTTAGTCATGTTACAGAATACCAAGGCGAGGAAATATACCTATGCATTAAAGAACTATGCGGACTATAGGGCTCAGATTTTGGAAAATCAGTTTGATGGTCAATTGTTGAAGGTGGATGACAACGAGCTTTGGACAAAATTGATAGGTCAATTTAATGCTTATAATATCCTTGCTATTTATGCAACTGCAGATCTTCTTGGCCTAGAGAAGTTAGAGACGCTCAGATTATTAAGCGAGTTAGATAATGTGGATGGCAGATTTCAATATTTTATATCAAAACAAAAAATTACGGCTATTGTTGATTATGCCCATACGCCGGATGCTTTAAAAAATGTGCTTGAGACAATCAACACATTAAGGACTGGAAATGAAAACGTCATCACCGTTGTGGGGTGTGGTGGCGACAGAGACAGATCAAAGCGTCCGGTAATGGGCAATATCGCTTCAGAAATGAGTAACAAGATTATTTTCACATCGGATAATCCCCGAACCGAATCAGCCTCTGAAATTATTTCAGAAATGGAATCGGGTGTTGAACCACAACATACTAACAAAATACTTTCAATAGAAAATAGGGAGCAAGCAATTAAGACAGCATGCCAATTAGCTTCTTCCAATGATATCATACTGGTGGCTGGTAAAGGTCATGAGACCTATCAAGAAACCAATGGCGAACGCATAGATTTTGATGATTTTAAGATTATAAGAGACGTATTACAAAGTTTAAATAAATAACAAAGGTCCCTTACCAATGGGCCAATAGAGAAAATATATGTTAACCTACCTGTTTGAATATTTAGAGAATGAATACCAGTTCCCTGGAGCCTCCCTTTTTGGGTTCTTGACTTTTAGGGCTGCGTTGTCTATTATTTTTTCTTTGGGTTTGGCTACAATCTACGGTAAAAGAATTATTCTCTTTCTTCAAAAAAAACAAATAGGGGAGACGGTTAGAGATCTTGGTCTAGACGGTCAGAAAGAAAAGGCAGGAACGCCAACCATGGGAGGTTTAATCATAATATTCGCGACACTTGTTCCAGTGTTGCTCTTTGCTAAATTACACAACATCTATATCATTCTTCTCATTGTAACTACTCTATGGATGGGAGCTATCGGATTTATTGATGATTACATAAAAATTTTCAAGAAAAACAAGGAAGGTCTTAAAGGTAGGTTCAAAGTGCTTGGGCAAGTGGTCTTAGGTTTGGTAGTTGGAGCTACGCTATACTTTCATCCGGAAGTGACGATGCGTGAGCATACCAAAACGATTATTACAGAAAATTACACCGTAGAAGAAGTGAAAGGAGCAGATGTAAAATCAACCATGACAACGGTTCCTTTCTTTAAGAACAACGAATTGGATTATACCAGTTTTATTTCTTGGATGGGAGATGGGGTCGCTGGCTATTCATGGTTAATATTCATTCCTATTATTATTCTAATCGTTACTGCGGTTTCCAATGGTGCTAATCTGACGGATGGTATAGACGGACTCGCTGCCGGTAGTTCCGCTATTATAGCCATTACCTTGGGAATATTCGCATGGGTATCTAGTAATATCATCTTTTCTGAGTATTTGGATATCATGTATATAAAAGGGGTAGAGGAATTAGTAGTGTTTATCCCAGCATTTGCCGGTGCCCTAGTAGGTTTTTTATGGTATAATGCATTTCCTGCTCAGGTGTTTATGGGGGACACGGGAAGCCTAACAATAGGTGGTGTCATTGCTGTAATTGCTATAATCATTCGCAAGGAGTTATTGATACCTATTTTATGCGGGATATTCTTCGCAGAGTCCATCTCAGTGATGGTACAAGTAGGGTATTTTAAATATACTAAGAGGAAATATGGAGAAGGGAAACGTGTTTTTTTAATGGCTCCCTTACATCATCACTATCAGAAAAAAGGATATCATGAAAGTAAGATTGTAACCCGCTTTTGGATTGTTAGCATTTTACTAGCCATTGTAACTATAGTGACTTTAAAACTTAGGTAAATGCGGTTTTTGGTAGTACTTGGTGGAGGCGAGAGTGGTGTTGGTACGGCCATTTTGGGTCAAAAAAAAGGATACGATGTTTTTGTGTCTGATAAAGGAAAAATAAAAAAGAAGTACAAGAACGTTCTTTCACATTATGGAATTGATTGGGAAGAGGAAAACCATTCCGAAGACCGGATTTTGAAAGCTGATATAGTCATGAAAAGTCCGGGAATACCGGATACAATACCCTTGGTGAAACAATTAGTGAAACAAGGAACCCCTGTTATATCAGAGATAGAATTTACAAGCAAATACACTGATGCCAAGATTATTGGAATCACAGGCAGTAACGGTAAGACCACAACCACTATGCTAACGAACCATATACTGGTATCGTCGGGATTAAAAGTGGGTATGGCGGGTAATATTGGAGACAGTTTTGCGAAAATGGTAGCGGAACAGGATGTTGCGTATTACGTACTGGAGATTAGTAGTTTTCAGCTGGATGGTATTCAAAAATTTAGACCAGATATTGCTGTTATCACAAATATTACACCAGATCATTTAGATCGGTATGATTATAAGTTTGAGAATTATATCGCTTCCAAGTTTAGGATAGCAATGAACCAAACGGAAGAAGACTACCTCATTTATGATGCAGATGATGAGGTAATTGTTTCTTGGCTCAAAGCCAATCCGGTCAAATCCAAATTAATGCCTTTTTCTCTAAAAGAGACCTTTAGGGAAGGAACATATTTAGAAAATAAAAATATTACAATAAGAACACTAATAGATACGATAACGATGACGACAGACGCATTAGCACTGGAAGGACAACACAATGTAAAGAATACGATGGCAGCGGCAACCATTGCAAAATTAGTTAGTATCCGAAAGGAGACTATCAGGGATTGCATCTCTAATTTTCAGGGTGCGCCTCACCGTTTAGAAAAGGTGTTGAAAATTAATCACGTACAGTATATAAACGATTCTAAGGCAACTAATGTAAATGCTACCTATTACGCCTTGGATAGTTTAAAGACGCCAACGGTCTGGATCGTTGGAGGTGTGGATAAAGGAAATGAGTACAAAGCATTGATGCCCTTGGTACGGGAAAAAGTAAAGGCCATTGTTTGTTTGGGAATGGATAACACTAAGATTAAGGAAACTTTTGGTAATGTGGTGGATCTTGTGGTCGAGACTTTTGCAATGGAAGAAGCGGTAAAAGTGGCCTACAAAATAGCGGAACGTGGAGATACCGTTTTGCTATCGCCGGCTTGTGCTAGTTTTGATTTATTTGAAAATTATGAAGACCGTGGTAACCAATTTAAAAACTGTATAAAAAATTTATAAGTGTTGAAATTTTTACAACATATAAATGGAGATAAGGCTATTTGGGCAATTGCTGCCCTATTGGCACTATTTTCTTTTTTACCTGTTTATAGTGCTAGTAGTAACCTTGTTTATGTAGTCGGCAATGGCACTACTATTGGGCATTTGGTAAAGCATGCGTTACTTCTCTTTTTGGGTTTTGGAATTATTTATGGTGTTCATAAAATACCAACACATTTTTTTAAGGGACTATCCATGATTGCCTTACCCATTATCTTGGTGTTGTTGGTTTTTGTATTAGCCCAAGGAACTAGCGGTGGTGAGACAAATTCTAGTCGTTGGATTCGTATTCCGTTTGTAGGTTTCGGATTTCAGCCTTCCAATTTGGCGGCAGTCGTATTAATGGTATATGTTGCAGGCTATCTTTCTAAAATAAGAGCTATCAAGGTTGGTTTTGTAGAAAGTATATTACCCCTATGGCTGCCTGTTTTTTTAGTTGTTATCTTGATTTTACCTGCAAATTTTTCCACAGCAGGCATTATATTTTCAATGGTCCTTGTGCTCTGTTTTTTAGGCGGATATCCTATAAAATATTTAATTGGTATCGTAGCTACTGGGCTAGTTTGCCTCACGATGTTTATTGTCACCGCCAAAGCATTTCCGGATTTGTTTCCTAACCGAGTGGATACTTGGATGAGTCGAATTGATAGTTTTAGTAATCCAGAAGATACAGAGGCAAATTATCAAATAGAAAAAGCAAAAATTGCTATTGCTACTGGAGGTATTGTAGGCAAAGGCGCAGGAAAAAGTGTTCAAAAGAATTTTTTACCCCAGAGTTCGTCTGATTTTATTTATGCGATTATTGTAGAAGAGTACGGCCTGTTAGGTGGTTTTGCCCTTATGTTCTTTTACTTGTTTCTGCTATTTAGAATCGTGGTGGTCGCTAATGGAGCAGGCACAATTTTCAGTAAGTTGCTAGTATTGGGCGTAGGCTTACCTATCGTTTTTCAGGCTTTGATCAATATGGCAGTAGCGGTAGAGTTGTTTCCGGTAACGGGTCAGAATTTACCATTGATCAGTAGCGGTGGAACTTCTAGTTGGATGACTTGTTTGGCTATAGGTATTATTTTGAGCGCGAGCAATAAGAGTCTAGTACAAGACACTAAAAATCCGACGGATTTTGATGAGAGTAACCCTTTAGAAATATTGAGTGGGCAATTATAGGTTTATCATTTCTGGAGGAGGTACAGGCGGACATATATATCCGGCGATAGCTATAGCTAACGAATTGAAACAAAGGTATCCAAAAGCGGAGTTCTTATTCGTAGGAGCAAAAGATAGGATGGAGATGGAAAAGGTGCCTCAAGCAGGGTACGAAATAGAGGGTTTGTGGATTACGGGAATACAACGGAAACTTACTTTTAAAAATTTAATGTTTCCCTTTAAATTGATGAGTAGTTTGATAAAAGCAAGTAATATAGTAAAACGGGTTAAGCCTCATGCCGTAATTGGTACCGGTGGTTTTGCTAGTGGGCCTTTGTTGCGTGTTGCATCTGGTGGAGGAATTCCATGTCTGTTACAGGAACAAAATTCCTATGCAGGCATTACCAATAAATTACTCAAGGATAGAGTGCAGAGAATTTGTGTGGCTTATGATGGAATGGAACGTTTTTTTCCTGCTGATAAAATAGTTAAAACCGGAAACCCCGTTCGAGCCGATTTGGTTCGCCTTAAGGTGAATAGGCATGATGCATTGGATTTCTTTAAGCTTAATCCGTCTAAAAAGACTTTGTTGGTCTTGGGTGGTAGTCTTGGAGCCAGACGTATCAATTCACTTATCGCGCAAAAGCTTTCATTTTTCCAGAGTTTAGATATCCAGGTGTTGTGGCAATGTGGCAAGGGTTACGTCGAAGAATATGAGCAGCATACGAAAGAAGGTGTAAAAGTGCATGCCTTTTTAAACAATATGGACAAGGCTTACGCAGCTGCGGATATTATTATTTCCAGAGCAGGTGCTGGCTCTGTATCAGAACTGTGTATTGTAGGGAAACCTACATTTTTTATTCCCTCGCCAAATGTGGCTGAAGACCATCAAACTAAGAATGCGTTGGCCTTAGAAAAGGAGTCGGCAGCGATTTTAATCAGTGAGCAGGATTTGGATAAGGAATTTGAATTGCGTTTTGTATCTGTTTTTAATTCCGAAGAAAAACAAGGGGAGCTATCAAGAAATATGAAAGCACTAGCATTACCAAATGCCACAAGTGATATTTGTGACGAGGTTGAAAAATTATTGAAAGTCCATAATGTGAATTAAGTTAATAATACTAACTCATATGGATGTATCAGACGGTTGGATTTTTTTAAAGAAAATATGGCATAAATAAGGATAGTATTTCCCCGCCTTTGGATGGGAAAGTTAGATTTTAAGAATAAGGGTTTTGGACTTGAAAAATATACATAGCGTTTACTTTATAGGCATAGGGGGCATAGGTATGTCTGCCTTGGCGCGGTATTTCAGGTTTATAGATATCTCGGTTGCCGGATATGACAAAACAGAAACTCCTTTAACAAAGGAGTTAGCTGCAGCTGGAATTACTATTCATTATGAGGATAATCTGGCCTTGGTGCCCAAATCCTTCTTGGATTCTAAAAATACGCTTATCGTATATACGCCTGCTGTTTCTGTAACTCACAGCGAATATCAATTCTTTGCGAAGAACGATTTTGTGATTAAGAAACGCTCAGAGGTGCTTGGGCTTATTACTAAAGATTCCTTTTGTTTTGCCGTAGCTGGAACACATGGAAAAACTACTACGTCCTGTATACTTGCACATTTATTAAAGGATAGCGGTACGCCGCTTACCGCATTTTTAGGTGGTATTTCAGAAAATTTTCACAGTAATTTCCTTTTAGAAGGTACAGAATTTTCTGTAGTAGAGGCAGACGAGTTTGATCGGTCATTTTTACAACTCACTCCAAGTGTGGCCTGCATAACTTCTATGGATGCAGATCATTTGGACGTTTATGGTAATGCTAAGGAATTAACAGAATCATTTATTCATTTTACACAACGTATAAAACCAGATGGAAAACTCTTTATTCGAAAAGGACTGCCTTTGGAGGGTATTACTTACGGCATAGAGGATGACTCGGATTTTTGTATCCGAAATATAAAAATAGAACAAGGTACCTACATATTTGATTTGGTGACTCCGGACGCAGTTTTAACCGATGTTAGTTTTAGTAAACCCGGCAGACATAATCTGCTAAACGCTTTAGTTGCTTTTGCTATGGCCATAGAAGCAGGCTCCCCAATGGACAGTCTGGTAAATGCTTTAGGTACATTCAAGGGAGTTCAGCGTAGATTTTCATATAAAATAAAGACAGAGGAATTTGTGTTTATTGATGATTATGCACACCATCCTACAGAAATAGAGGCTGTGTTTGATGCCGTTACAGAAATGCATCCGAATAAAAAAGTGCTTGCTGTTTTTCAGCCGCATCTTTTTTCTAGAACCAGGGATTTTATAGACGAGTTTGCAAAGAGTCTATCACAATTCACCAACGTTCTTTTATTAGATATTTATCCTGCTCGTGAGCTTCCGATTCCAGGTGTTGATTCGGATTGGTTATTGAGTAAAATGTCTAATTCGAATAAAAAAATCGTAAAAAAGGAGCAGTTGCTTAAAGAAATAAGAGAGCAAAACCCTCAGGTACTCGTTACAATGGGCGCAGGGGATATAGGCTTAGAGGTTGAAAATATTAAAAAAGAACTAGAATATGCGAATTAACTGGAGCAAGATTAAATTGGGGGTGCTGGTATTGTCAATATTGGGACTATATGCATTTTCCAACCAAAGAAATCAAGGAAAGAATGTAGTTAAAATGAAGGTAGAGTTCAATGGGGAGGAAAATTTATACCTGACCGAGGGGTCGGTTAATAAATTGTTAATACAAAATTATGGAGGGTTGGAAAATGTCCCTAAAGAAAAATTAGTTTTGAATACTATGGAAAAAGTCATTGAGGCTAATGAAATGGTGAAAAGTGCCCAAGTATATCTTACTATAGATGGTGAGCTTACGTCTAAGATTATTCAACGTAAACCAATCGGTCGCATAGAAGGGAACTTGAAATTCTATATGGATGACGAAGGTAAGCGTATGCCGTTTTCCGCTAACCATTCGGCTAGGGTGCCAATAATTACCGGTGCTATTACCGGTGCGAGTCTAGAGGACGTATATGTAATATTAGAATTTATAAATAAGGACAGTTTTTTGCAGAAAAATGTAATAGGTATCCATGTAGAAGCAAAGGATAATTATAAATTAAAATTTAGACTGAACCAGTTTGTAGTGAACTTGGGAGGTATAGATGATTTGGAGAAAAAGTTTAGCAATTTTAAAGCGTTTTATACAAAGGCAAACAAGGATAAAACTTTGGAGAATTTTGCGGTGGTAAGTTTAGAATTCAATAATCAGGTAGTGTGCACTAAAATTTAAAAGGGAATGGAACAAGCTAATTATTCAGTCGGTCTAGACATCGGAACAACTAAAATCGTTGCCATCATTGGTAAGGAGAACGAATATGGGAAGATTGAGATTTTAGGAATTGGAAAGTCCAAAAGCCTTGGAGTGCATCGCGGCGTAGTAAACAATATTACGCAGACCATTAAATCTATACAACAGGCCGTTGAAGAGGCAGAAAGTAATTCTGGTCTAAAAATAGGTAATGTGGTGGTCGGGATTGCTGGGCAGCATATAAGAAGTTTGCAGCATAGCGATTACATTACAAGAGCAGATTCGGAAGAGGTCATTGGTGATGTGGATTTGGATAAGCTTTGCAATCAGGTATATAAATTGATTATGTTGCCGGGAGAGGAAATTATACACGTATTGCCTCAGGAATATAAGGTTGATGGACAAGCAGAGGTTAAGCAACCTATAGGAATGTATGGTGGTCGTTTGGAAGCTAATTTTCATGTAGTAGTAGGTCAGGTAACATCAATAAAAAACGTAGGTAGGTGTATTAAGAGCGCTGGCCTTGGTTTAGGGAATATTACACTGGAGCCTCTCGCATCATCGGATGCCGTGTTAAGTCAGGAAGAAAAAGAAGCAGGCGTTGCCTTGATCGATATAGGTGGCGGAACTACAGATTTAGCCATTTTTAAAGACGGTATTATTAGGCATACAGCTGTCATACCTTTTGGCGGGGGAATTATCACCGAGGATATTAAAGAAGGATGCTCTATTATTGAGAAACAGGCAGAGCTTTTGAAGATGAAGTTTGGATCGGCTTGGCCTGGGGAAAATAAGGATAATGAAATTGTATCCATACCTGGTCTAAGAGGAAGGGAACCAAAGGAAATTTCCTTAAAAAATCTTTCAAAGATTATACATGCAAGGGTTGTGGAAATTATTGAGCAGGTTTATGTAGAGATTAAGAACTACGGACACGACGAACAAAAGAAAAAGTTGATTGCGGGAATAGTCCTTACAGGTGGTGGAAGTCAATTGAAGCATTTGAAGCAATTGGTGGAATATATCACTGGAATGGATACAAGAATTGGATACCCTAACGAACATTTGGCAGGTGATTCTGACGCAGAAATAGCAAGCCCTTTATATGCAACTGCTGTGGGTCTGTTAATGAACGCTGTAAAGAATCAATCCAAAATAGAAGTTAACGGTGCTTTGGAACATAACCCGGATAGTGCAACAGGTGAAAAACAACCTAGAGCGGAAATAGATGCAAACGAAGAAACAAGAAAGGAACGAAAATCGGTGTTTGATAAATGGTCTGAAAAATTGAAAGAATTTTTGGACAACGCAGAGTAGAACAATCCATATAAAATAGCATACAATAACCAGTAATAAGAAGAATATGAGCAAGAGCAGCGAATTTGAAAATATCTCTTTTGATCTTCCAAAGAATCAAAGCAACGTTATTAAGGTAATTGGAGTAGGGGGTGGCGGTAGCAACGCTATCAACCACATGTTCCAGGCAGGAATAAACGGAGTGGACTTTGTTATTTGTAATACGGATTCACAGGCCTTGGATAATAGTTCGGTGCCAAATAAGATTCAATTAGGAGTTTCGTTAACCGAAGGTTTAGGTGCAGGTGCTAATCCAGAAGTTGGGGAGGAAGCTGCTATGGAGAGTATGGAGGATATCAAGCAAATGCTTGATACTACCACCAAAATGATATTTATTACTGCAGGTATGGGTGGGGGAACAGGAACTGGTGCTGCTCCCGTTATTGCCAAGTTTGCGAAAGAAATGGATGTTCTCACCGTTGGTATTGTTACCATGCCTTTTAATTTTGAGGGTAAAATGCGTTGTGAGCAGGCTCAAAAGGGCATTGAGAAGCTTCGTAGAAATGTAGATTCTTTAATCGTTATCAACAACAATAAACTGCGAGAAGTGTATGGGAACCTTGGCTTTAAAGCGGGTTTCTCAAAAGCAGATGAAGTTTTAGCTACCGCTGCAAGAGGAATTGCGGAAGTAATTACACACCACTACACGCAAAATATAGATTTACGTGATGCGAAAACGGTGCTTTCCAATAGTGGAACGGCCATAATGGGTTCTGCAATTGCTTCAGGTTCTGCCAGGGCCAATGAAGCCATTATGAAAGCGCTAGATTCCCCATTGTTAAACGATAATAAGATTGAGGGTGCAAAGAATGTGTTACTACTTATTGTTTCAGGTGTTCAGGAAATTACAATAGATGAAATCGGTGAAATCAATGATCACATTCAAATTGAGGCAGGTCATGGAGCTAATATTATTATGGGGGTTGGTGAGGACGAAAGTCTAGGAGAGGCCATTGCCGTAACCGTAATTGCTACGGGATTTAACATTGAGCAGCAGGACGATATTGTAAATACAGAGTCAAAAAAAATCATTCATAATTTAGAGGAAGGACAGAAGGCGGAAATGGAATTAATGTCTTCCAATAAGAAGGTGCACGTTTTAGAAGAAGACGAAAAAGAAGAGGAACCACAGACTAGATACGAGCTAATAGATCAAGACGATTTTGATTTGATACCAAGTACAAACTACATCAAGAATTTTAATGTTTTTTACGAAGAAGTAGTCGCTGAAAATGTTGTAGAGGAAGATTTTGTTATAATCGAATCTTCAGACGCTTTGCGCGGGATAGAAGTAGTTGAACCAGAAGAGTTAAAAATTCAGGAACAAGAAGATCAATTCGCAATAGGTTTTGATTTGCCACTGGTAACAGAAGAGGAGGAAAAGGAAAATATAATTATGTTTGACCTTAATGAGGAAGTTAAGGATATGGACGTAAACGATAGTGTTGAAATTATCCCGGTATTGGAATACAATAATAAGGGAGAAACACGGTATAGTCTTGATGATTATATGCAACTGGAGAATAAGTTAACAGGAGCAAAATCTAAGGCAGAGGAATTTGAGCCAAAAATAATTGAGGACGAGTTGGTTTTTGAAAAAAAGACTGTTGCTCCTAAACAGCAAGTTGCACAACCATGGGAACAAGCAGACCCAATGGAAACGCCCATAGAGGAGTTGCTAAAAGAACGGGCCGATGAGCGTAGAAGAAAACTGAAAGATTTTAATTATAAGTTTAAAAATAGCGTAAACAATTTAGACGAATTTGAAAAGCAACCTGCATACAAAAGGCAAGGGGTTGATTTAAATGAAAATGCTAGAGAGCAAAAGATTTCTAGAACCAGCCTAAGTGATGATAGTAATAATGATATTCAACTACGATCTAATAACTCTTTCTTACATGATAATGTAGACTAGGATTGCCCTAAATCACAAGTTTTAAACCCGAAAACAAGTCTTGTTTTCGGGTTTATTTTTTATCTTCGCATCTTTAAAATAACAACTATATGGGATTGCAGCAGTTGGTAATGGATCAAATGAAAACGGCGATGAAAGCTAAAGACACCGTGGCTTTGGAATCCTTACGTGCTATCAAATCTGAGCTTTTATTGGCAAAGACTAGTGGAGATGGAGAACTATCTGAAGATGATGAGGTAAAACTGGTGCAAAAATTGGTTAAACAGCGGAAGGATAGTGCTACCATATTTAAAGAGCAAGATAGGGAGGACCTAGCGGAGCCAGAATTGGCGCAGGTTGCGGTTTTAGAGCAGTTTTTACCAGAACAGTTGACAGACCAGGAGATAGAGAAAGTAGTCATTCAGACCATAGCAGCCATAGGAGCCTCTGGAATGAAGGATATGGGTAAGGTCATGGGAATGGTGTCAAAAGAATTGGCTGGACAAGCGGATGGGAAAACAATTTCAGCTTTTGTTAAAAACAAATTATCTTAAAACATTACTATCGTAAGAAGAAATTCTATTTTTGATTACTGATTACTGATTACTGATTACTGATTACTGATTACTGATTACTGATTACTGATTACTGATTACTGATTACTGATTACTGATT
>RCNB010000626.1_pt1 | contig 22985 bp, 21 predicted proteins | sample 2041321 | NCBI WGS metagenome assembly RCNB01 (sample SAMN09708232, study PRJNA481090) | Marine sediment metagenome, whole genome shotgun sequencing project. | reverse complement strand
ATAAAATCAGGGCAACCTGGAAATATTTTTGTAAATTCTTCACAAGTAACCACTGGCTTTCCGTGATCATTAATGGTCCCTCGGAAAATGAAAGTATCATCTGAGATGATTCCCAAAGCATCCCTTACTCTAAACTCATTGATAATATCTACTGAACCATTAACTCGATTTTCTTCGTACGATGCGATTATTGAGTACTCTAAGTCTTTTAAATCGGTACAATTATCAGAAACACAAGTAGATAAATCTAATACAGACACATAAACGCCACCAACAGCAGTTGTTATTGATTCATCTGCACCAATTGCAATCCAATTACCACTAGGTGTGTTTGGGAAGATACTATTGGCACAACCTGAAAATGTTTTTTTAAATTCTTCACAAATAATTGCTGGTGGAGTGTTGTCTACCAAATTATCATCGGCATTATCAATAAGGTCATCGCAATCGTTATCAATACCATCACAAATTTCAGGTGCTCCAGGATAAACTGTTGGGTCAGCATCATCACAGTCATCAGCAGGTGTTAAACAAGAACCTATTGCATAATGACCATCGCCATCGGCATCTAGAGATTGTTGTACTCCACCATCACTAATACTCCAGCCATCACTAGCAATCATATTTGCATGAGCAGCCTGTGCTGCAGCACTGCAATAGATGCTATTTCCGCCATTGAAAACAATGCTGGGCTTCAAATTTCGGGCGTTCCAGCCTATAAGTAAGCTTTCATAATTTGATATAGAGAGAGTTACACCCAAAAACATCCTGTCCATATCTATAACGTTTCTAACATCCCAAGCTCCAATGTCTTGATTAAAAGCAGTAGGACCTTTGAACATATTCTTCATATCTTTCACATTTCCAACATCCCAAGCTCCAATATCTTGATTAAAAGCAGTAGCAGTTCTGAACATAGCCAGCATAGTAGTAACATTACTTGTATTCCATCCACCAATATCATGGTTAAAAGTAGAAGCAGAAAAGAACATCCCAAACATATTAGTCACATTACTTGTATCCCAATTCCAATTTCCTGTACCACCACCAAGAGAATGGGCAAGTAAAAACATATAGCTTAAATCTGTTACACCAGAAAGATTTGGAGTATCCGAAGCGTTAATCACCAAATTAGAACAACCAGCAAAGGAACCCGCCATACTGGTCCATGGGTTAGCACCCCATTGTTCAACGGATAATATTTTATATTTATTACCTTGATCTGCAAAGAAAATACGTGGGAAAGTCCCCGTTATCTTTACAGTATAAACTCCAGCCACCGCGTATATATGTGTGGCATTACCTGTTTCTGTGGTTGGTGTGAGCCCATCACCCCAGTCTACCGTATAGTTATAGCCACCACCTGTGGTAGGTATGGTATTAGATTGGTTAGGCGCAGTTGTACGCCAAGTGGTAATGAATTGTGCTGAGACCATGTTGAAAAACAAGCCAAAGCAAAAAAGTAATATTATTCTTTTTTTCTGAAGTTTAAAAAGAAATGTAAAATACTCTTTGGTTGGGTAAATTGTAAAGTTTTGCATGTTGTATGATTTTATTAATTAAAACCAAACATGAAACAGGTTACTTTATGTGTAGTATATTTGTGGCTGATATTGTGCTATTAATCAACCAATAAATTGGAAATATTGCGAAAAACACAAGAATTGTATATTTTTCCTACGCGAAGATACATATTAATAGGACAAAGCGTAATGTTTTCTACAAAGCGCACTTAAAAAAGACAAAGCCACAAATAACGTAAGTTATTTCTTATTTTTTAGCATAGATGTGTTATGATGCTACATCATTCCGAGACCTTTAGGTCATGGCAAACTGTTTGTTTTGAGTTTCTATTAAAGAGATTACTTTGTTGCTCATTGAGACAATCATTGGAAGTTTAGGAAATAAACCTGCAAATTATCACCTATATGAAAACAGCGGTTTTATTTTTCACTTTTCAAAAAATTAGTGTGGAGTATTATAGCCCTTTATCATGTTTGGCTGTTTTATCTCTTAGTAGAATGAATAGTCCTTCTGCATCAAAAGCTATTAGAACCTTCTTATGAGTATATTATAAAATCATTTTAGAGGCGCACACGTTATTATACAACAACAGTAGTTAGAGTTGCGCCAAAAAATCATAAAATTGTAATTGTAATTGTAAAAGGAAAGCGTTATTATTTTTGGAACGGTCGTCATTACAAAAAGACCAGAAAAGGATATGTAGTAGTAAAAATTTAATAAAATACCGGATTAACGCATTCTATAAATCCAATGTGTTGGATTTTGGGTTTTCCCTTCTTTATAAATTACAAAACTCAAAATAGTTTCTCCAGAAGCTCTATTGGTCAAAACAGTGCCTATCTCTTGTTTAGTTGAAACTTTATCGCCCTTTTTAACATAAATTTGAGATAGGTTTTTATATACAGTGAAATAATTTCCGTGCTTTATTAATACTGCGTTATTCCCGTTTTTAGGGGTTATTATCGACATAACCTTGCCTTCAAATATTGCTCTAACTTTTTCCCCTTTACTAGTTGCAATACGAACACCATTACTTTTTATAGGAATTGATTTGTCAATTGGAGAGGGTTGTGTTCCGTATCTTACTTTTACAACACCTTTTTCAACTGGCCAAGGCAGTTTTCCCTTATTTGAGGTGAAATTTACAGACAATGATTTTTCTTCAGGTGTCATAGCAAATGTTCTCGATGTCGTAGATTTTCCTGCTTTTTTATTCGACTTGGCTATAGCTTCTCTAATAATTTTTTCAATTTCCTTATCAATTTTATCAGCCTCTTTTTGACGTGTTCTTATTTCGGCTGTATACTTGTTTAGGTTTTTGTTTATGGAAACCATTAAAGACTCATGCTGATTCAATTCTTTATCCAATTCTTTTTTTGCAATTCTATTGTCTTCAATTAGTTTTTGTTTATCACTTTTTTGTTTTAACAAATCAGTGTTTAACCCTTGTAACTTTGCTGTTTGAATTTTAATCTCTTCTGCTTGCTTTTTTTGATAGTTAGCGTATTGCTTTATGTATTGCAATCGTTTATAAGCTTGCTGAAAATTGCTCGAAGACAACAAAAACATTACTTTACTTTGTTCTGATTTACTTTTGTAAGACTTCACAACCATAGCAGCATACTCTTCCTTTAATATCTTCAATTTATTCCTAAGATTAGTTATCTTGTTTTGATTGTTATTTATTTCTCTTGTCAATAAATTAGCTTGCTGATTGGTGATACTAATTAGATTCTGTCTTACAGATATTTTATAATGTAAACCCTCAACTGTCGAAACTATAGATTTTTTTTCCTGTTTCCCCTGAGATAATAGTGTATTAATCTGGCTTATTTCACGACTCAATTGTTGCCGTCTTTCTTCCAATTGCTTTTGCTTTGTGCTTTGTGCACCAACAATCGAACAGAATGCCAAGGCAATTAATAGAAAATAGGTTTTATATGAAGCCCCTTTGTTCTTTCTCATTTAATTACAATTTCTTCAAAACCTGATGGGATACGAAATGGAAATCTTAAATCTGTGTCTAATGAAACAGATTTCAACTCCATGTTAATGATAGTTTCAGAGTCGTCTTCTACTGCAACAATTTCAATGTTTTTAGGTAAGGTTTGTTTGTCTACTTCTTGATAATTTTTATAATCTATTTGCAGCATTCGTCTTTTTAACATCTGAGAAATTTGCTGAGAATCCATTTTAAAATGAGTAGGATTTAATAACAAAAATATTTCTAACAAATCATTTTGCTGTTTCGGGCGTAACATATATGATTTTTCATGAACTTCCGCTTCATAATTAACGTTATCTAAATTAAAAATCGCTTGTCCTAAGAGCATGTTTTGGACTTTGTTAAAATCTAGCTCTGTCCCCAACAAATCACTTAGTAGTGAAAAATCGCCGTCAAAATAGGTGTTATCCAACTTATTATAAAAACTAACCTTTGTAGGCGTTATCTTTACTCTAACAATACCGAGAGTAGCACTTAGCCAAATAGTCTTGTCCTTTTCCATTCTCAGGTTAATGGTGTGTGTTTGCGATTGGTTTTTTTGAATATACTCTACTTTTACCCTTGATTGTAAAGTCTTAAATCTAACATCTTTTTTAGAGTGTTCTTTTATAATTTGTTTTGCCGATAATTTGCTGTTCAATTCTCCATTTGATGAAACATCTTTCACCGATTTACAGCTCACGATTAAAAGTAAGGCTACAATTGAAACTATTTTTAAAATATTTTTCATTGACTATTCAATAACTGTTCTGCCTTTTTAGCAAACGCCCTAGATTTGGTTATATTATTATTCATTTTATAGGCTGCACTCAATTGATTATAAAAATCTGCCTCCATTTGTTTATCGTCAATAACATAATCAATCCCAATTTCTAGAGTCTCTATGGCGTCTTTAGGACGACTCAAATGATTAAATGCAACACCATTAGCCAAATAAATTATAGGCTGCGAAGGAAATGTCTCTAAGGTGGTTTGAGCTAAGTTTATAACTTTGTCATATTGCTTAGCATCAATTTGAAGCAATATTATATTTTTTATGATTTCAAAATTAGCGGGTTCTTTCTCCAATACCTGTAAATAGTGTTTCAAGGCTTGGGATTTATCTCCTTTTTGTAAGAAGAATTGACCTAACTCAGCATGAGACTTTGCATTACCCTCTCCAGAAACCAACATTGTGACTTCAAGCAAATCATTTTCAAACTCTGGTTTTTGCTTTACAAAAGCCATAAAATCATGAAGTACTTTTGTTTTAGCATCAGGCTTAATTCTTGTGCTTGTTAAAACAACTTTCATTGATGCAATAGCTTTTTGCGCTTTATTGTCATCTAAATAAAACTTATATAATGCTAAATGTACGAGATGTGAATTAGGGTCTTGTTTTAGTAGTTTTTCAGCAGTATCATAAGCCTTCTTTTTATTTCCTGATTCACTATATCTATAGATAAGATTTAAGTAATTAGATTCGTTATCTGGATTTGTTGCTACACGCTCTTTGAGATATTCAATCCTGTCTTTATCGTCTCCTGTAGCGTTGTAAATTTGGTTTCTCATAGCATCTCGTGAAGAGGATTGGCCAAGACTGTTATCGAGCTCATCTAATACTTTGAGTGCTGCTCTATATTTTTTGTTTCTTATATATAATGATGCCAAATCTTCCTTATAATCAGGATGAAGTTTTACAAGTTGCTTGACTGTTTTTAATGCTTTATCGTAATCATCTATTTGATAATATACACCATACAATTCATCAAGATACCATTCGTTATTAGGTTCTTTAGAAATTGCCTTTTTTAAGGCATCCTCGGCTGCACCAAAATTTTTAAGTTGAACATAGTTCTTCCCCAACTCAAAATAGACCACAGCTTTAGAATCGTCCAAATCAATACACTTTAAAAGCGCCTTTACAGAACGGTCGTAGTTTTCTATCCCTTTTTGCTTCAAGGCTTCAAAGAAATACTCTTGATATTTATCTTCTACATTGCCAAGGTCATCATCTGGTTTCTTATTAAAATCAACTTGGGCAACGAGACTCTGAGGAATAATAAATATCCCTAAAAAAAATACTAAAATGAGTGTTGTTAGCTTCATATTACCGCCCTAAATTAACGTTTTCAACCTTGTTGTGCGTTCAATTAATTTAATTTTAACGCATTATTTGGTTCCTGTGCTGCCAAACCCTCCAGAACCACGCAGCGTATCAGAAAGTTCATCAACTTGAACCCATTCAGCCCGTTCATGCTTTGCAATAACCAATTGCGCTACACGTTCTCCGTTTTCAATACTGAAATCTTCATTGGATAAGTTTACAAGAATTACGCCAATCTCTCCTCTATAATCAGCATCAATAGTCCCTGGAGCATTTAAAACTGTAATTCCTCTCTTTGCAGCCAAACCACTTCTTGGTCTTACTTGGGCTTCAAAACCAATAGGAAGTTCTATAAACAAGCCGGTTTTTATTATAGTGCGTTCTAGCGGTTTAAGGTTTATAGGCTCTGAAATATTTGCTCGTAAATCCATTCCTGCAGACGCTCCAGTCTCGTAATGTGGTAATTTATGATTTGATTTATTTATGATTTTTATATTCATTTTATCTTTTAATTAAACGTTTTATTTCTTTTCCTTCAAATACCCAAACCATTCCAAATAAAATCATTAAAAGAGCTCCCCCTAAATAGTAGTTTCCTCTATAACCATAAAACGACAATAGTGAAAACCCAATCGATATTGTCAGATATAGCCCTATTTTCTTTATGTTATAAGGAATTGGATAATACTTTCTCCCATAGTAATAAGACAAAAGCATCATGCTTCCATAAGCTGATAGAGTTGCTAATGCTGAACCTTTATATCCAATAATTGGTATTAAAATATAGTTTAGAATTAGCGTGATTGTTGCTCCAAAAACTGAGATATAGGCTCCAAATTTTGTCTTATCAGTAATTTTGTACCAAACGGACAGGTTATGATAAATGCCAAGGCAGAAACTTGCAATTAAAATAATTGGAACAATCCACATGGCTTCCCAAAAGGCTTCATCGAGTATAATGAATGACTTTATCACATCAGCAAACACAACCACCGAAAGCAATATCACAGAACCAAAGACGACGAAATATTCTAAAATTCTAGCATAATTCTTCTGCGGATTTTCATCCTTTGCATGGCTAAAAAAATAAGGTTCAATCCCTAAACGAAAGGCTGTAGCAAATAAGGTCATGAACAAAGCTAATTTATAACACGCCGAATACATTCCTATTTCTCTCTCTGGATCTGCAGAAAGTGAAAGTTTATCCAATAAAATTCTGTCAAATGTTTCGTTAACGGCATAGGCCAGTCCTGCAATTAAAATAGGAAATGCATAACGCAACATTCTTTTCCATAACATAGAGTCAAACGTATATTTTACTTTTCTATAAAAAGGAAGCATTAATAGTAGTGTTATCGCACTCGCAATTAACGTAGCTATTAAAATATAATTGATTTCAAAATCTGGTTTATAAATTGCGCTAAAAGTCGATTCTGGCTTTGCTAATTTAACTAGTACCAATAGGAAAAATATATTCAACCCAATATTAATGGCGACATTTGCAATTTTAATGACTGCGTATTTCTTTGGTTTTTCGGTTGCTCTTAACCAAGCAAATGGTATGATAACCAATGCGTCTAGAAGTAAAATCCAAACAACTAATTTGATATATTCTACTTTTATATCTGTAATTGTGGCTATTTGATTTTGAAACAGGAAAGCTAATACGAAAATTACCAAAGACGTTAACAAAAGTGATATTGTTGCAGTCCCTACAACCTTATTTTTATTGTCTTCCTTATTAAAGAAACGAAAAAAAGCAGTTTCCATTCCGTAGGCAAGTATGACATTAAAAATTGCAAACCATGAAAATATAATGGATACTTTACCATAAACCGCAACAGCCAAAACATCTGTGTAGAGTGGCACTAATAAAAAGGTCAACATTCTTGGTAAAACAGTAGCTAACCCGTAAATAAATGTTTGTTTAAAAAGTGTTTTAAATGCGCTCAACTAAGAAGTTTTATTTTGCTAAAAATACGTTTTTAGCAAACGCAAAGCAAAGATAACTTATTGTCTGTTTGGTGGAGCACTGGGATAAGGGATAAGGTCTTTTTCTACAATATTACCTATTTTAAAATACTTGGTTTTCTTCCCTTTCTTATAGCTGACAACACATTCATTATCCTTCAGTTCAAATGGAATTTTAGTATTAATTGCTGGTGGAATATTTCCATACTCCGCTTTTGCATCAGCATTCATATTAATATCCCTCCTTTGGTTTACACTAGTTAAAAATCTTCCAACATACATCGGTTTATTATTTTGGCTAAATTCCAACTTTGTCACCTGTCCTCTGAAATAAACACTATCTAACATGATAGCATTATCCTGAGCTGGGATAAAAATATTTAATCCTGAGCCCCCTCCTTGAACACCGGCAATCCATCTTTGACAATACACATCGCCCAAGGTCATTGGTGCTTTTTCTTGTAGTTTTTTAGTACTCGAGCATTGTGAAAATGCTACCATGACAAAGGATAACATTGTAATTGAACTTATATACTTTAAGGCTTTCATTTTGTTTTTATTAATGTTCTATAAAGATAAGAAATCAATAGTTATGCCATAAAAAAACCTTACCATAAAGTTGGTAAGGCTTTTTATTAATTTATGATGAGATACTGAAACTAGTTCAGCATGACATTAATTGTTTAAGGCTTAGCGAATTAATCCATTTGAAAAATTCTACAAATTTTTCTAATTGTTCAAGGCTTCTGCTCCACCAACAATTTCTAAGATTTCGTTAGTAATTGCTGCTTGACGCGCTTTATTATATGTTAACTTTAATTGATCTCTTAACTCCGTTGCATTATCTGTAGCTTTATGCATTGCTGTCATACGCGCTCCATGCTCACTAGCAAACGAATCTCTAATTCCTTTGTAAAGTTGTGTCTTAAGTGATTTAGGAATTAATGTTTCAACTATTTCTACCTTTGATGGCTCAAAAATATAGTCAGTGTTAACATTAACATCTCCTTCAACAGGAACAATTGGCAAAAATTGTTCGATCATTACAATTTGAGTGGCAGCATTCTTGAATTTATTATAAACTAATTCAATTTTATCAAATTCGCCATCTACAAACTTTTGCATAAGATTTTCAGCAATTGCTGCTACATTATCAAAAGTCAATTCATCAAAGACATTGCTATTGTTAGATACTACAGTTCCAACCTTTGATAAGGCGTCATTTGCTTTTTTACCAATGGCTACATAAGATACTTCTTGATTTGCATAGGTTTCATTTGCTAATCTAGTAGCTTCTTTGATAATGTTTGAGTTAAAAGCACCACATAAACCTCTATTGGAAGTGATTGCCACAACAAGCACTTTATTAACTTCTCTTTGGTTAGCAAATTTACTGCCTGTATCTGCATCTAAAGTTGCGCTTAAACTTTGTAAAAGTTCAGTTAATTTATTTGCATAAGGACGCATGGCTGTAATAGCATCTTGTGCCTTCTTTAGCTTTGCAGCAGATACCATTTTCATGGCACTTGTAATCTGCATCGTTGAAGATACCGATGATATTCTGTTACGTATTTCTTTTAAGTTTGCCATATTTTAAAATATGAAATAATACTCCCAGCCTCGTGGGACTAATAATTATCCTTAATATTTACCTGATAAATCTTTTGCTACAGCTGTTAATGTGTCTGTAACCTCATCAGTTAATTTTCCCGCTTTCAATGTACTTAATACATCCGAATGTTTTGCTTTCAAGAATTCAATAAAATCACGTTCAAATTCTTTAACTTTATTTACTGGTACATCTCTTAACAAGTTTTTGGACCCTGCATAAATAATGGCAACCTGATCTTCTACAGTAAATGGATCGTTTTGTGCTTGTTTTAAAATTTCAACGTTACGTTTTCCTTTTTCAATCACATTTAGAGTAACTGCATCAAGGTCAGAACCAAACTTAGCAAATGCCTCCAATTCACGATATTGTGCTTGATCCAGTTTTAAGGTACCAGCCACTTTCTTCATAGACTTTATTTGTGCATTACCTCCAACACGAGATACCGAAATACCAACGTTAATTGCTGGACGAACACCAGAATTAAATAAATCACCATCTAAGAAAATTTGACCATCTGTAATAGAAATTACATTTGTTGGAATATAAGCCGATACATCACCTGCTTGCGTTTCAATAATTGGTAATGCTGTTAGTGACCCTCCTCCCTTTACCATAGGTCTTAATACATCTGGAAGATCATTCATATCTTTTGCAATATTATCATCATTGATGATTTTTGCAGAACGCTCTAATAAACGAGAGTGAAGATAGAATACATCCCCAGGATACGCCTCACGTCCTGGTGGACGACGTAACAATAAAGATACCTCACGATATGCAACCGCTTGCTTAGACAAATCATCATAAATAATTAAAGCTGGACGACCAGTATCTCTAAAATATTCGCCAATTGCAGCACCGGCCATTGGGGCATATACTTGCATTGGTGCAGGGTCTGATGCATTTGCCGCAACAATTGTTGTGTAAGCTAAAGCTCCTTTTTCTTCTAATGTTTTAGCAATTAAAGCTACTGTTGATGCTTTTTGACCAATAGCAACATATATACAATATACAGGCTCGCCTGCATCATAAAATTCTTTTTGATTTAAAATAGTATCAATACAAACTGCTGTTTTACCTGTTTGACGGTCGCCAATAACCAACTCACGTTGACCACGTCCAATAGGAATCATTGCATCAATAGATTTAATACCAGTTTGCAATGGCTCAGTAACCGGCTCACGGAAAATAACACCAGGTGCTTTTCTCTCCAATGGCATTTCATATAACTCTCCACTAATTGGGCCTTTACCATCAATTGGGCTTCCAAGTGTATTTACAACACGTCCAACAATCCCTTCTCCAACGTCAAGTGAAGCAATACGAGATGTACGTTTAACAGTTGATCCTTCTCTCACTCCAACCGAAGCTCCTAATAATACAATACCTACATTATCTTCTTCTAGGTTAAGTACAATCCCTTCTAAACCACCTTCAAATTCAACTAGTTCTCCATATTGAACATTAGAAAGCCCGTAAGCACGTACTATACCATCACCAACAGTTAATACCGTTCCTACCTCGTCTAATGAAGCTGTTGCTTCAAATCCTGCAAGTTGTTGTTTTAAGATTGCTGATATTTCAGCTGGTTTTACTTCTGCCATCTTATTTTTAATTTAATGAAAATTCTCTTTTTAATTTATTAAGCTTGTTAGAAATACTAGCATCATATTGCTTGTCTCCAACTCTTAAGATGAAGCCGCCTAAAATGCTTTCATCTACTATATTTTCTAATTCTACAGCTTTATTTGTAAGTTCTTTGACTTTTGCTAGGACTTTCACCTCTAATTCATCCGTCATCGAAATTGCTGTAGTAACCTTCGCCACTTCTTTGCCGTTTAACTTATCAAATAAAACGCTATATTTTGTGGTGACATCGCTTAAAATGTTTAATCTCTTGTTAGAAATTAACAGGTTAAATAGTCCTTTGCTAACTTCGTTAAGATTTGGAAAAACTGCTAATAACACCCCTTTTTTAGAATCTGATTTAATAACAGAATTGTTAAGCATTTCACTCAACTCCATATTGTCTGCAATAGTATTGGCAATCAACTTCATGTCATTATTTACAGCTTCTGCTGTTTTTTGATCACTCGCTAAACTTAGTACTGCTTTTGCGTAACGTATTGCTGCTCTAGTCCCTGCCATTTAAATCTAGTTTAATGTTGCTTCACCTAACATAGACTCAACCAATTGTACTTGCTTGTCTTTATTGGATAATTCTTCACGAACCACTTTTTCTGCTATTTCAATAGATAGATTGGCTACCTGTCCTTTCAATTCGGCAATAGCAGCTTTCTTTTCAGATTGAATACTAGCTTGTGCTTGTGTAATTAATTTACCTGCTTCGGTTCTTGCTTCTTCTTTAGCTTCTTCAATCATTTTATTTTTAATGTCACGAGCATCCTTTAACATTGATTCGCGTTCTGCTCGAGCTTCCTTAAGCAACTTTTGATTATCTGCTTGTAAATTTTCCATGTCTCTTTTTGCATTCTCTGCAGCTTCAAGAGCATTTTTTATACCTTCTTCTCTATCGTTTACTGAATCTAAAATAGGTTTCCATGCAAATTTCTTTAATAACAGCACAAGACCTACAAATAAAAGTAGCTGCCAAAAAAATAAACCTAACGAAAACTGTTCAATTAACTTTTCCATAATTATAATGTGTCTTAAATTTCTGTTTAATTAAAAAGAACAGCTATAACCAACCGTTATAGCTGTTTCTCTTTGATCTTACTTTGCGAACAATGCCGCAAATCCAATACCTTCAATTAAGGCTGCTGCAATAAGCATAGCAGTCTGAATTTTTCCTGTAGCTTCTGGTTGACGTGCAATTGCTTCCATAGCTGAACCACCAATCTTACCGATTCCGATTCCTGCTCCAATTACAATTAAACCTGCTCCTACGATTTCTGGAATTTCCATATTAAATATATATTAAAAATTAAACATTCAATTTACTTCGGCTACTTTTTGACTCCGCTCAATGGACTCGCTCAGCAACCTAATTTCTGTGCTATTAATGATGTTCATGTTCTTCAACCGCCATACCAAAGTATAATGCTGAAAGTACCGTAAAAATATACGCCTGTAATGCTGCCACCAACAGCTCTAAAATCCCTAATAGAAATGCCAACACAAACGACAATGAGCTACCAATCCAATTATGGAAAATAAACATCATTCCTATAATACTCATGATCACAATATGTCCTGCTGTAATATTAGCATACAAACGAATCATCAATGCAAATGGTTTGATAAACGTTCCTAATAACTCTATAGGTGCTAAAATTATTTTCATTGGCCATGGCACACCAGGCATCCAGAAAATGTGTTTCCAGTAATTTTTATTTCCTGAAAACGTGGTTATGAAATACGTAATCATTGCTAAACAAAATGTTACTGCAATATTGTTGGTTACATTCATCCCAATTGGTATAAGCCCAAATAGGTTTACAATCCAAACAAAGAAAAATACAGTCAATAAATAACTCATATATTTCTTATAATGTTTTTCTCCAATATTAGGGCGTGCAATATCATCACGAACATAAAGTATAATAGGCTCTAACAAACGACCCATCCCCTTTGGCATACCATTATTTTTTTGGTAAGCATTGGCCATTTTTTTGAACATAAAAAACATAATCAAAAAGACCATAAAGATTAAAAACACGTTTTTCGTGATTGAGAAATCCAGTGGTTTCTCGTTAGTAGTTTGGTGCTGGTCATCTTCTATTATTTCTCCATTTAGACCATCTACTTTGTAGATTTTTGAATGGTGCAATTTATAAAAGCTTCCGCCTGCTTCAGCTACAGATTCCCCATGATGAAACTTTGAAGATGAAAATACTTTTAATCCATTGTCCCATAAAATCACTGGCAAAGGAAAACCAATATACTTATGTTCTCCTGCATCGGTTGTATATGAATACAGCCCAAAGTCGTAAGAATCCTGTAAATGGTGCTTGATATATTCTTTTATTTCTGTCTGCTTATCGACTTTTGATTCACCATTATCATGGTGTTCTTGTCCAAAAGAAACAAAGCTTAATAAAAGCAGTAATAATGTAATTGGTTTTAAAGATATTTTTCTTCGCATATCACTCTAAATAATAGTGGCTTAAAAATCGGTGCAAAGGTATGTTTTTATATGAAATACGAAAATAATTTTAAGGGTTTATTTTTATTTTACTATTCAGGTAAGATGTAATTCACAAAATTATCATTTAAACTAGTGTTTCCGCATGAGTTTAAGATAATTATTGAATTTTATTTAACCATTTTGATAGGCTAAATGTCTCTATAAATAAGGACCCTAAATACGGAACAAAAAAAGCAAAAAATTCAAGTGTATTAATATTGCCATCCTGTTTGTAAATTGGGTGAAACCAAATGAAAAACACAACGAATTTCAATAAACTTCCTGCCATGAATAAAAACCCCAATTCATTTTTAAATTTATGTTTTAAAAGAAATAGAGCATAAAATATTACAATTGCCAATAACCCATTAATCACATACGATGCTACTATCATATTGTCGAATAACGTCTCGTCAAGTGTTTTTAAAATGAGAATGTGTATTGTGAAAATTAGACTAAGAAGAACTACTGTCTTCAAAGAAAACCGAATAATAGTACTGTGCATTTAATAATTAATTCTGTTAACTTGTTTAAGAACAACGTATAGCGAAATGCCAACACCTAACAGTGTTGCAATAATTATAAACAAATTTTCTCCGTTGTTGTATTTAGAATCCAGCCATTTGCCCAACATTACAAATAGGTAGATTATTACACCCATTTGTATTCCAATTCCTGAAAGTACTGCTATTTGTTTAAGCTGACCTTTCTGATTCTGGCCCTTGTTTTCTTTGTTGTTGCCCACCGTTATTTAATTCTTTTACCGCACCTTTCATACTACAAACCGCATTGAATGTGGCTCCTGGTTCAACAGCAAGTTTGCCAACCTCAACTTCGCCTTCAATAAAAGCTGAAGATTTAAGTGATAGCACTCCTGATAGTTTTAGCTTTCCTGAAAAGCGTCCCTCAAAATCTGCATTGGTGCCTTCCAATGTGCCATTGATTATACCTGATTTACCAACTACGATTTTTCCAGGGGACTTTAATGTGCCTTGAACGGTGCCATCAATTCTGAAGCCACCTTCACTAACAATGTCACCAACTATTGTAGTGCCTTGCGCTATTCTGTTTTGTTGGGTGGAAGATTCTAAGTCGTCTCCCCTTCCCTTTTTGTTGTCTGAAAACATAATTATTTGCTATTAATTAAACGTTTTATAGAGATTTTAAATATGATTCTAAATTTTTATGAATTTGAATGATTTGATAATTTGGAGATGAAATCCCAAAATATTCTCGTTCTATGTTTTGTTTATTATCCTTTAGTATTTCTCCAAATCCTAATGCCCCTTGTATACTATTTAACCCGTGCACAACAACAAAAGTTATATTGTTAGTGTACATATCCTTTGAAGTGCTTAACTCAAAATGTTCTACTTGTAAAATGGCTTCATTAAGCTCTTTAATAAAGGCTTCTGTTTCCTCATCTGTGGTGTCTTCAAATTGGTAAATTGCCTTAAAATGCTTGGCAGTTGTGTCGTCTACAAACTCGTTTTTAGCTAACTGTGGCATTACGTTTTGCAGCATATCTTCCGCTTTCTTGCCTTCTGGGCTGTTAGGATAGTTTAGTGCAATATAATTAACCGCTTCTTTGTAGCTTTCAAAACCATACAACCTAGCCTTAGTTACTGCTTTTAAGAATTCAAATTTTGGAACTATCGCTTCGCCGTCGAATCTAATGATATTAGTATCACATTTTGAAATTACTTCTAAATAATCTTGATTTTGAAATTGTTTATATACGTTTTCGTAAATGTTTTCTGGACTATTTTCATCTTCACCCAATGCGACGTCAGGATTCAATAAAATTGAAGCATATCTAGAATCTGGATGATTTGTAATAATATCGTTCTTTGTTATATCAGCTTCCCCATTTAAGTTTAAAAGCTCATAAATTTTATACAAATTATATTTTGATGGTAGTACCAAACGTTCCTCTGGGCTACTTTTTAACAACTCTTGAAGCTTGTCTTTTGCCAACTCATATTCTTTGAATTTGTCTTTATAGATAAGGCCTAACTGGTAGTAAGCAAAATTTCTGTCTTTCTTTAAACTGTCAATTGATTTTTCTTCAACAGGGATAAGTGATATATAATATTTTGGATCAAACAACTCTTCATTTGAAGCGCTAACAACATCTTCGTTTGAAACTGATTGCCCAGAGCCTACAGAAGATTTATTAGACCAGCGCCAATTATCTGACAACTGTCTTTCTCCCCAGTTCTTAATAAATTCATTTTTACCAAAAGCGACCGTAACCGGATTATAAAAATAAAATGTCGCATTATTTGAATTGCCTCTTGAATTGTTTACTTGATTGGGTGACGATATAATTCCGTTTGAACGATTTGCAACCTCTTCTTTTTCCTTTTGTGCTTCAGCTTTTGCCTTTAAATCATCTGTATAGTCAGTAAAGTAAGCCAATTTTTCTTCTTCGGAATAATTAACTAAAGTTAAAATACTGTCATTTCTTTGGGCCACGTCTTCATAATAAATAACGTCATCCAGATTCTCCCTTTTTCTTTTAATAGCCCTGAATAGCTTGCTGTTTTCTTTTAGGTTAAGCATCGTACTATCATAGTAAGCTCCAGCATCTTTGTATTCGTTTTTATCAAAAATCATATTACCCAAGGTTTCATAATTTTTGGCATTAAGAAATTTGTCTTGCGATCCAGTCCTAAGTGATTTGTTGTAATATGCAACGGCAATAGTATCCGAGCTATTATCCTTATGATATTCTGCAATTTGATGATATATTTTGTCTAGGAATGGTCTGTTTTCCCTATTTTCTTCTAACGCTGTTAAATGTTCTAAAAAAGCAAGCTTATTCCCAGTTGAGAAATCAAAATTCTTAGCCTTTTCTATGTGTGCACTTATCAAATAAATTCTTGGGGTTTTTCTGTTTAGCTCTATGACTTTATCAAATGCAATATTAGCGCTGTCTTTATGGCCTATGCTATTATATAGTTGGCCTTGAATAAACCTGTATCTCCCTCGCTCATCATTACTTTTCGTAGAGTTTGAAGCAATTTCAAGTTGAGTAATTGCACTATCAACAGATTTGGTGTTAAGGTAACCCTGAGCCAACATAGATGTAGCATCGGCTAAATCTTGGCCATCAAGACTTTCCTGATATAACAATCGTTTAAGGTTTTCTATTGCCAACTCGTTATTTTCAAGACGTAGGTTTGTTTTTTCTCGCCAAATTCTTGCTTGATTTATTTTGTCACTCGCCGGGTATTTGTATAAAATATAATTAAAAGCTTCAAGTGCTGGCACAAAACGTTGATCAAAATATCTTGACTTACCCAATAGTAAATATGCTTCGTCTATTTGAGGGTTTTTTTCTTTGCCCTTAATATTCATGCCATGCTTCTGTACTGCTTTTATTGCTTTTTCTTCCGCTTTAGCAAAATCATCGTTTTCAGACTGACCAGGAAGTATAATTTCATCCGTGATTTTCATGCGCTCTATTGGCAACACTTCCCAATAATTATCAGTATAATTTTCATTAAGATTGGCACGACCTTGTTCCAGGGCGTTATAACCATTATATAACGTATTATATTCGGTAGATACAGCGTGGAAATTTCTGCTTACAAAATTATCCTTCTTACGAGAACATCCAGCTAACACAATTGTAGATAGGATAAGTATCGATTTGACTTTAAGAGATGTCTTCAACGTTGGTGTGTTTAGTAAATAAGATACTTAAAGCATCTAGATTTACGGGTTTCTAAATTGCTATTTTTCTTTTTATCTACTTTAAAAAAATAGACCAGGGCGATGCTATCACTCAATTTTTTGCATTGCTAAAATAAAAAATAACTGCTTAATAAATCTCGCAAATCTAAATCCTTTGAGTATAACTAAAAGCATTGCATAATATTATGCAAAAACGTAAAAATAATGATCTTTTTCTATTAAACGACAAAAATGGGCGACTTTTAGCTAATCACCGAACTTGTGAAGTGTTCTTCAAGTTCTTTTAGGGTAGCTGCGCTCGTCGCTAAATCTTTAACAATTTCACCTTTTTCAAGAACAACGATACGCTCACAAACATCTGTAACGTGCATTAAATCGTGACTAGACACCAGTACTGTTACTCCTTGTTTTTCGGCAAGGTCCTTAAGGATTTGTTTTAACCTAATTTGGGTGGTTGGATCTAGATTAGCAAAAGGTTCATCGAGTATAATAACCTCAGGGCTACCAATTAGTGCAGCTACGATGCCTGCCTTTTTTTGGTTCCCTTTACTAAGATCTCTTAAATACTTCTTTTTACCAAGAATTTCATCATGGAAAAAATCTTGAAACTGAGACAATAAATTATCAACGTCTGTTTTGTTCTGTCCTCGCAACTCCCCAATAAAATAAAAGTATTCTTCAGCAGTCAAATAACCAATTAAAAAACTTTCATCAATAAATGAAGATGTAAATGGTTTCCAGTCTTCGCTCTCATTTACTAAAATGTCTTTATTTTTTATATATCCAGTTGTTGGTTGAATTAAGTCCAATAATAAGCTGAAAAACGTGGTCTTTCCTGCGCCATTGTTCCCTACCAAACCAAAGCTTTGGCCTTTTGGAATCTCTAAGTTCTCAATATTTAAAACTTGTACCTTATTATATGATTTGGATAAATTACTTACTGTTATCATGCTTATATTTCTTTATCTAGTTTCTTATTTTTTTTCTGAAAACGCTGCTATAGTTTTATATTTCCCTTTTTGATAAATGCTTTCTATTTTATTTAAAAAGAAGTTTTTAAATACTATTCCTAAAGCACCTGTTAAAGCCAATGCTATAAGTCCTGCATTAAAGCTTATAAACAAATAGGGTATTAGAAATATTAATATTGGCAATAACATTTTGGGTAATGCAATTAATAATTGGGTAGGATTAAATCCGTTTGTATTACTAAAAGCCTTTGCCTTTGTATTTAATTCTATAGGCACTCTATTTAATGCGCCGCCAAATAAAGTTATGAATGTATTTAACCCAATATTAAATAAAGCTCCAGCTGCAATCATTAAATAAATATCCCATCCAAAATAGATATATGGCGTACTAAGAATAAATGAAACTGCCACTGCTACTACCATTAAATACCATTTCGATTCTAAATATTGGCGGTATGGAATATTTTGACTCATCAACAACTTGTAATATTCGCTATCCCAAGATGGCACTAACTGTCCAAAGCTCAATAAAAATCCTCCAGTAATAAACATTGCGGCAAAAGCTAAAACGTAAGGCATTTCCTCAATATATACACTCTGTGTGAAAAAGAACAATCCATAAAATAAAAAGAAAAACGACATCATTAATACTTGCTTTGGTCTTGCATTTCGTGAAATCATTTTAACGTCATTCTTTAAGAATGGTGCTATACTTCCAAAACGATTCATCCACGATAAGTCAGTCGCATTTACCTCTTTAATTTTTTTAGAAACGGCATCATCTAAATAAAAACCTTTTCTAATAAATTTAAAGTTGGCATAATAGATTCCAACCAGTGCCAATATCGGAACTAGTATAAAAATGGGATTACTATACAAGGCATTAAAAACAGCCCCTATGGGCTCTGATACCTTAAATATATCGTAGTATTCTAAGCCAATTAATCCCAAAAACAAAGGCACTATAATGTAAAAAACAGTATTGCTCTTATTGATTAAAAAATTAAGAAAATTTAAAATTAAGGTAATGCACATCAAAGACAAAAACCAAAATATAACATTAACAACTGGGTAGCCTTTGGCCAAGAGTACAATAGAAAACGGCAAGAACAAAAACAGTGAAATGAAATTGAAAAATGAAATTGTCGTCTTTCCTAAAAGATAATGGATTACAGTACTTCGCTTTATAGGAATAATCATTAACGGTTTAATGTTCATGACTGGAAGTTGTTGCATAAAGAACCTAATCATAAGTTCAAACAGCACCCAGTACACTAAAAAATTATTGATTGTAATTATGGGGTCTATATCTGGTATCGTTTTTTTGAAAATAAAAAACATCCCTCCACCTAAGAGAATGGCAATTCCCCCAAAATATAATGCTCCAAGAATTAAAAGAATTTTTATAGCTACCCCTTTTTGAAAATAAGAGGCTCTAAAAAATTGTTTCCACTCTAAGCTTGCGAATTTTTTAATCATATTTTTGGTTGTGTTATAATCATTAGTAATATTAACATACTTTTTGTTACAATCAAAACCGAAATCCTCTCGAAGTTCTTATTTTTGTTAAAAAATAATATGTCGCAATTTCATAACCTTCGTATAAAGAATATCCAAAAAGAAACAGACAAAGCTGTAACCATTAGTTTTGATGTTCCTGAAAACTTGAAAGAAACTTTTGCTTTTACATCTGGACAATATATAACCTTAAAAACTACGCTAAATAGTAATGAAGTGAGACGAGATTATTCGTTGTGTTCTTCTCCAAATAGCGGTGAAATTAAAGTCGCCGTGAAACAAGTCAAGGACGGAACATTCTCAGCATATGCAAACAGTACTTTAAAAATTGGTGATGTGTTAGAAGTCGCACCTCCCAAAGGTCGCTTTGTTTTTGTGCCCAATGATTCTAAAACTAAAAACATAGCAGCTTTCGCTGCTGGTAGTGGTATTACGCCAATATTGAGCATAATTAAATGCGCTTTAGAAGAAGAGGTACATAGCAAGGTGATTCTCGTATATGGTAATAAATCTACTAAAGACACAATGTTCTTGAATGAGTTGTTAGAGCTTCAGCATAAATACAGTGACCGATTTTCAATTAAATTTGTTTTTAGTCAGTCTAAAGAAAATGATGCCATTTTTGGCCGTATTGAAAAAAGTACTGTTAATTTTATTGTGAAAAACGAATATAAGCACATTACAATAGATGCTTTCTTTCTTTGTGGTCCAGAAGGAATGATTCATGTTGTAAAAGATGTCTTATCCGAACACAATATTGACGAAAACACTATTCACTATGAGCTTTTCAAGGCTGCTAAACCCACAGAAATTGAGAACGAGCCAAATACAACTGGAAAAACTAAAATTACCGTTATAGTTGATGATGAGGAAACAATTTTCGAAATGTCCCAAACGCAATCTATTCTTGAGGCTGCATTAGAAGAAGATATAGATGCGCCATATTCTTGCCAGGGCGGAATTTGTAGCAGTTGTATTGCAAGACTTAAAGATGGCGAGGCAACAATGCGACAAAATAATATTTTAACTGATAGTGAATTGGCCGAAGGTTTGATATTAACCTGTCAAGCACATCCCACAACTTCAAATATAGTTGTGGATTATGATGATGTATAAAACCTTGAGGCTTTTGGAAATTTATGACCCCTTATTTTGAGTTATTAAAATAACTTTCGCTACAATATCTTCAGGTTTAATGGTGGCAATTGCATTTTGATACTCTTTTGGAAATCTGTTCCCATAAACTGACGTTGGTATCAATGGAAATTCATTTCGGTCCGCTAATAAAGCATTCTCCATACTTTGATTAAACGGATAAAACCCTGCAAAAGGATGTGTCACACCCCAAAGAGTTATTACTTCTATACCTAACATGGCCGCTATATGTGCATTACCAGAATCCATAGACATCATTGTTGATAAATTTGAAATCACATTCAGTTCTTCGTCTAAAGATAGTTTTCCCGCCAGGTTAATTGTGTTTTGATGCTTGTTTGATATATTGTTTAATAGTTCCACTTCATTATTTCCGCCTCCAAAAAGTAAAACAGTATATGACTTTGCAAGTTCGTTAATAACATTTTCCATCAAATCTAATGGGTATGCCTTACTTTTGAATGCGGCAAAAGGAGCAATCCCAATTAATTCTTGGTCATGGTTTGTTATTAAGCTTTTGACGTTTTGATTTAATTCTGCCTTTATTGGAAATTCAGGATTAGCTAAATCCAATTTATATCCTAATTGTTCAAAAACATCGGCATAGCGTTGATGTGTTGTTTTAAGCTGTGCGAATATTTTTCCTGAAATCAATCCTTTTTTTTCAACCCTCCCTTTGTCTATTTGGAAACATTTTATTCCAGTCAAAAATTGATTTAAAACATTGCTTCTTAGTACGTTGTGTAAATCGGCAATGGCATCAATATTGAGTGATTTTAATTCTCTAGATAATCGATAAAGTCCTCGAGCTCCTTTGTGAATTCCTTTTACATCTGCAATGTGAACAGAAACGTTCTCAATATCCCTAAAAAAGGGCTTGAAAAACTCGCGTGTCAAAACAGTTAATTTAACTTCTGGATATTGCCTAGTAAACTGTCGAATTACAGGAACTGTCATCGCAACATCACCCATTGCAGATAAACGAATAACAAGTATATGTTTTGGAGTTCTTGACATTTCCTGAGTAGATTGAGATTCCTACTTTCGCAGGAATGACAATCAATTATTTCTGTCCTCTCAACACTGGGTTAAGCTCATCATCATTATACATCTTCATTTGCTTATATACTTTCATGTATTTATTCCCTTTCGAAATATCTTCAAGCAAATCATCTAGAGCTGTTGACAAATCTACGCGTTGTTCTAGCAAAACATTTAATTTATTATGGCATGCATTTTTATGCTCTTGAGTGGCATCTTCACGAACAGTTTCCAAATGCATATGATATATTTTTAACGCCAAAATGGACAATCTATCAATTACCCAAGCAGGGCTTTCAGAATTTATTTTAGCATTGTCATTTACCTCAACACCTTTATACTTTTCAAGAAAATAGCTGTCAATAAACTCAACAGTGTCCGTTCTATCTTGGTTTGACGCATCTATCATACGTTTCAACTTTAATGCCGCTTCGGGGTTAATATTAGGGTCCCTAATAATATCTTCGTAAGCCCATTGCACTGCATCAATCCAGCATTTTCTGTATAATAAGCGGTCAATAACATCACCATCCTTATCATATTTATTTACAAATACTTGATCTACTGTGTTTAGTGCTTTATAGGTTTTTATTACCTCTTGAAAAATAGAATTTGCCTTATCTGAGAACATACTTTTTGTTTTAAAATGCAAATATAGGGGTATTTGGTTAACTTTGCCCAACCTAAACAAAGCAACAATGCATATTCATAATCTTTCTGATTCCAATTCTATTATAAATTCTTTTTTACACGAAATTAGAAGTGTATCTGAGCAAAAGGACTCCATGCGATTTAGAAAAAATATTGAGCGGATTGGCGAAGTACTGAGCTATGAATTGAGTAAAACATTACAGTATACAACTAGCAGTGTAGAAACACCTTTGGGTTCTTCTGCTATCAATTTAGCTAAAAATGATATCGTGATATGTTCCATTTTACGTGCTGGATTGCCTTTGCATAATGGAGTCTTGAATTATTTTGATAAAGCCGAAAACGCGTTTATTTCGGCATATAGACATCATGAAGATAATTCTGATGCTTTTGAAATTGTTGTTGAGTATATTGCTTGTCCAAGTCTGGAAAACAAAACCCTGATTTTAGTCGACCCAATGTTGGCCTCGGGTCAATCTCTATGCATCACATACGAAGCATTGAAGCCTTTTGGCTTGCCAAGGCAGGTGCACATTGTTACTGCTATAGGATCTAAAGATGGCATTAGGTATATAGAAAATAAGTTTCCTAAAAACACACAT
>RCNB010000625.1_pt1 | contig 22995 bp, 22 predicted proteins | sample 2041321 | NCBI WGS metagenome assembly RCNB01 (sample SAMN09708232, study PRJNA481090) | Marine sediment metagenome, whole genome shotgun sequencing project. | reverse complement strand
AATGGGATTAATTTCTGATGCAGAATCTGGAAAGTACGCGGTATTATCTGATATTTTAGGTGATGAAGATCACTTAGGAGATATGGATTTTAAAGTGACTGGTACTGCTGAAGGTATTACGGCTTGCCAAATGGATATTAAAGTCAAAGGATTAGGTTATGAGATTTTAGTGAATGCACTAAAACAAGCTCGTGACGGTCGTTTACATATCTTAGGTAAATTAATAGAAACTATTGAAACCCCTAATGCAGAAGTTAAGGATCACGCCCCAACAATGGTGACGCGTCGTGTCCCTAACGAATTTATTGGAGCTTTAATTGGACCTGGTGGAAAAGTAATTCAGGAAATGCAAAAAGAAACTGAGACAACTATCGTTATTAACGAAGATCCAGTAACTGAAGAAGGTATTGTTGAAATTTTAGGTGTTGGAAGAGAAGGTATTGATGCTGTTATGGCAAAAATAGATTCTATATTATTTAAGCCTGAAGTTGGAAGTGTTTACGAAGTTAAAGTAATCAAGATGCTAGACTTTGGAGCCGTTGTAGAATATATGGATGCACCAGGAAACGAAGTTTTATTACACGTAAGTGAATTGGCTTGGGAACGTACAGAAAATGTTTCTGATGTTGTAAACATGGGAGATGTTTTTGATGTAAAATACTTTGGTCTCGATTCTAGAACACGTAAGGAAAAAGTGTCTCGTAAAGCAATTTTGCCAAAACCTGAAGGTTATGTGGCAAGACCACCTAGAGACAATAGTAGAGATAACCGAGGTAGAGACAATCGTGGACGCGATAACAGAGGACGCGACAATCGTGATCGTGATAATCGAAGAGACGATAGAAAACCTATAGAAGATAAGAAAGAGGATTAATTTCTTTTATCCATAATTAAAAAACCGTTTCAAATAATTGAAGCGGTTTTTTTAATTTCTCTGATTGCTAAAAGCAATTTAAATCTAGACTATAAAATATCTGCCGTAATGGCTAGATCTATTGAAATCGCTATGGTGAAATTCATAGCTTCATCACAACTAGATTCACCTACTATACCAACAAAAATATTATTGCCGGCTTTAAGTTTTGATGCAATGGTATTTAATTGTGATACATCAGTAATTTCAAATACTGTTCCAGCATCAACCGTTTGCTTAACCACCATATCGTGATTTAATAATTGAATCCCATCAACTTCAAAGTTTCCAACAATAGTACCATTCACATCTCCAGTAAAGTTAATTAACTGATATGTGAAACTGGTAATGGTTACATCTTGAAGCAAATCAAGATAGTCTCCGGTATCACTGTTATCGATGTTGATTAACATCGTTTCGTTAAGTGCTTGATCCTCTCCTGCAGGAATTGTCACAATTAATTGTTCATTTAATGTAGTATTAAAATCCACCTCAGTGAGTTCGTCAAGTTTATCACAAGATGTATAACTTACCATAAGTAGCATTACTACCAAGAATCTAATAAAAGTTTTCATAATTATAATATTTTGAGTTGTTATCAATAGGATGAATAAAGTTACGAATCAACTTTTTATTTTACACTTTTTAAGAACTGATAGATATCAGTTTTCACCGTACTATTTTATCCTAAAAAGAATTCATACAATATGATGCTATAAGACGCACCACTATGAGTAGCATAATCTGTAATGGATACAGACCAAAAATTAACATACTTTATAAATCCCGAATCAGGATTTGGGCCGAGATCAAATTGGTCTTCACCAATTTTTCCTGTCCATTTTCCAATGGTTAAGTCACCTGTTACCGCGCCATTTGAACTTACCCCCAAGATTTCTAAAGCATCACCGTCAATATTACCATCAATTCCAGACAGGGCTACAAACATGCTATTAAAATCTCCATCAACTAAGGCTAAAAAAATATCTAAATCAGTATCCACACCTGGACAACCAGCCATACAGATGCAAAAGGATCATCCCATTGAAAAGACAACAAAATATCTCCACCTCCGCTAGGAACATACATACCACAAGAGATTGCTTTGTTACCAATAAGTTGCTTTTAATTAGTTGGTCAGTTAATAATTCAAAGTATCTAAATAATTATTGAAAGTAATCGTTATTAACTATTTAGTAATATTGAAATTACTAATTTGTTTACTTCTATAATTATTAAGAGTTGGTAAAAAGTATCTTAGGGAAATTGAAATACTAAAGTGGTGGACGTGATAACAGAGGTAGTGATAATCGAGGACGTGATAATTGAAGAGACGATAGAAAATCTGAAGCAAGTAAGGAAGATTTAATCTTCCATACACTATAGTTTTAAGCCTCTCAAAAATTAATTTGAGAGGCTTATTTATTACATTTTGGCAAGAAAATCTTTATTGCAATAATGAAATATAATAACTATAAAGGTGATCCTGCTAATAACCAAGCTCCAATTGTAACACCCATTAATGAAACAATTGATACGGTTATAGTAGCAATAGTTGACATAGTTCTATTTTTTTCCTTAATATTATTAATAGTTTTCAAATCTAAAGTTGTTTTTAAAATTTTTCCCTTTTGTATTTTATAACCATAATATGTTCCATCTTCAAGACCGATGCGTTTGAATTTTAGTTTTTTATTACTTTTTGTAGTAACCTTTACTTTTTCTTCATTTTTTACTGCTTGCTCCAAGGTTATAGGTACAGCCTTATATACCGTGCATCCTTGAAAAAGAATAAGCATTGATAAAACAAGTGCTAATTGTTTTCATAATTTCTGGTTTTATTGGTTAGTTGATTATATTTGAGTTTATCCTTATTGAATAACTCCTTATAATTTCTAAATTTGAGTTGTACAATTCTTTGTCGCCATTAATTGCGAGAATCATTCTTTTTGAACCTGCCAAAGCTCCTATTCCTGTACCTAATGGCACAAATAAAACACTGGATATAGCCATGACCTCTTCTTTGGTGAAAAATCCATCATCGTTTGTCGTCAAACCTAATAACACACTTAGACCAGCACCAGACAATCCTCCAATCAAAGCCCCATTCCCTATTTTGCCTTTTCTTCTTATCTTAACAACTGAAATGTTTTCAGCTCTTATCATTATTAAATTAGAAATATCTGTTTCTTTGTTTTTAATAATTTTTATACCTTCCTTATCTGCCGCATATAAATTCCCTTTTACATTCGAACCATCAACCAAAGTGACCCAAACTTTATGAACCTTAATTTTATTGGCTGTATTTTGCGCTTTCAATACTATGGAAAATAACAGAATTCCAATCAGTAATTTGTTTAATGCAATTCTCATAACCTTTTATTTTAAAATATTAAACTCTCCATTGGCTACCGTTCTAATCACTCCTTCATAAGACTTCCCAATGAAATTAAAGGTTCCCACAACTTTTTCTTCATCACTATAAGAAAGTGTTACTGAGCCACTAATAGCTGAATAGTCATTAGATGTGAAAGTATCTCCAAAAAGCGGTTCACAAGGAAAAAAAGTGCCCTCAGCTTTTAGATTTCCTATTATCACTTCATCTTCAAAAGAGTATGTCCCAATAGAATCCGGGAACCTTAACTGAATTTGCACATGTTCATCACAATTAAGACCACCAATTCCAATTGTGTCATCACTTGTGGATTCAATAACTTGGGTTAATGGTCTTAGAATCGTTACATCACTATATAGTTTTACTTGCATTTCACCATAATTAAATTCATCTCCATCTTTTTCGTCAACAGAATCCTCGTTACAGGCAAGATTAGCAAGTATTATGGTTAGGATAATTATACTCTTAAACAATAATTTAGTTTTCATGATTTTAATTTTAGTTGTTTATAATATTGTTATTGCTTTGATATGATTAATATTTAGTAACATTTTTTTCATTGTTCCGTTAATGGTCTCCAATCCAAAAAACTTACCGGCCTCTATTCCAATTTTTTTGAGTACCAAAATCTTATTTCCATGAGTTATAATCTGTACCGACTTAGCTTCATTTAATGCCAGCTTTAGTTTATCAGATTTAACTTTGTATAACTCAACCATTGAAATACTAGGAATAGACCAAAAAAGTAGAATATGAGGTTTCGTAATTTTTTCTAAAGATTTCACAATTCAATTATTAACAGTTTATAATCAAACTTACTTTGCAATTATTGATAACTGTTAGACCAAAATGTGGAAAGAATTGGTTTTTTTTCTTAATTTTCACAAAATCTTCAAATAACCTACTTGTAATTTTTGAAAAAATGCAAGAGCAATTTATAAAGTTTTTAAAGGATAAAGCGGCGGATAACACTTCATTTCCAGAGGAAATTGCGTCGGTACTTGATATAGGGTATGATGCGGCATATAGACGGATTAATTTAAAAACTAATCTATCCTTAGAAGAAAGTGTTAAACTAGCAAAACACTATAATGTATCACTTAACAAACTGTTTGAAGTTGGCAGTCAAACGACAATACTTGCAGATTTATCACCGCCAATTCATAATAAAAATGGTTTAGAAATGTGGTTAAAACAATCACATAATAGCGTTTTTCCGTTAACAAAATTAAAGGGTGCTTCGATTGTTTATTCGGCAAAAGACATTCCACTATTTCATACGCTCAAAGATTCTTATTTATCACGATACAAAATTTATGTTTGGCTAAAAGATGTGGATTCTGAAATGACACAAAACAAAGTGTCGTTTGATGACTTTATTAAGGATATTCCTGAATCATTGCTTGAAAATGCTTTTAAATTGGGTGAAGTTTATAAAGACATTAATAGAACAGAAATATGGAACAACACTACTATTAATGGTACACTACAACAAGTCCTTTATTATTTTGAAGCAGGTTCATTATCAAAAGAGTTGGCACTTTTAATTTGTACTGATATTACAGATGTTATAACTCTTGTTGAAAAACAAGCCATTCAACAATCCTTGATTGGCTCCAAAAGCAAAGCTGTTTTCAACCTTTATGTAAGCGATATTCATACCATGACCAATACTATTATGGTAAAAACACCATTTCAAAAAGTCTTTTTTACACCTTTTACAGTATTAAGCTACTTTAAAATTGAGCATCAGGCTACCTGCAATCTTATGAACGAGTTTTTTGAAAAACAGATGAGTATTTCAAAATTATTAGTTAATGCCGGAGAAAAAGACAGAGCATTATTTTTTAATAGAATGCATAAAAAAATTAATAGATTACGTGAACATATTATTGATAATGACGCTTTTGATTTTGAGTGATTGAAATAATAATGACGAGAAAAATAATTAAAATTAAAGAATAATTGAAAAATCAAATAGTGTGACTTTCTTAAGGTAATTGGATCTTAAAAGCATATATCCAAAGAAAAATTAACATTTTTTGTAACATTTTCATGAAAGTATACGTATAACTATATGACAAAGCATAATAATCCCTAAAAATACAGAAGAACTTTAGATGAGACAACTAAAAATTACAAAGCAGGTAACTAATAGAGAAACTGCGTCACTAGATAAATATCTTCAAGAAATTGGTAAAGTTGATTTAATTACTGCTGATGAAGAAGTAGAATTGGCTCAACGTATTAAAGCTGGTGATCAATTAGCTTTAGAAAAATTGACAAAAGCCAATTTACGTTTCGTAGTATCTGTTGCTAAGCAATATCAAAATCAAGGATTAACATTACCAGATTTAATTAATGAAGGTAATTTAGGTTTAATTAAGGCTGCCCAACGTTTTGATGAAACTCGTGGTTTTAAATTCATTTCATATGCGGTATGGTGGATTCGTCAATCAATTCTTCAAGCATTAGCTGAACAATCACGTATTGTACGTTTACCATTAAACAAAATTGGTTCTATAAATAAAATTAATAAAACCTATGCTTTTCTTGAGCAATCTCATGAGCGGCCGCCAAGTGCCGAAGAAATTGCAAAAGAGTTAGACATGACCATAAATGACGTAAAGGAATCTATGAAGAATTCTGGACGTCACGTATCTATGGATGCACCCTTAGTTGAAGGTGAAGATTCTAATCTTTACGATGTATTACGTAGTGGTGAGTCTCCTAATCCAGATAGAGATTTATTACATGAGTCATTACGCACAGAAATTGAACGCGCTTTAGAGACATTAACGCCTCGTGAAGCAGATGTTATTCGTTTATATTTTGGTTTAGGAAATCAACATCCTATGACTTTGGAAGAAATTGGAGAAACTTTCGATTTAACTAGAGAACGTGTTCGCCAGATTAAAGAAAAAGCCATACGTCGATTAAAACATACATCTCGTAGTAAAATATTAAAAACATATTTAGGTTAGTACTTTTTTTACGACCTTATAACAATTACAAACAGTTACATAACTGTTCGTTTTTTGATTGATGAAAGAACCCCCGGCTGATTACCGGGGGTTCATTTTTTTGCACTATTTTTACAGCATAATTTCAACACAACAACAATGGGTAAAGTTCTTATTGCACCTTCAATTTTGGCAGCAGATTTTGCAAACTTACAGCGTGATATAGAAATGGTTAACGCCAGTGAAGCAGACTGGTTTCACATCGATATCATGGATGGTATTTTTGTTCCAAACATTTCATTCGGGATGCCTGTTTTAAAGGCTATTACTAAACATGCCAATAAAACAATTGATGTGCATTTAATGATTGTTGACCCTGATAAATATATTAAAACATTTGCTGCTTTAGGAAGTAATGTTCTTACTGTGCATTACGAAGCCTGTCCTCATTTACACCGTACACTGCAAGCAATAAAAGCTGAAGGTATGAAAGCAGGTGTTGCTTTGAACCCACACACCAATATTAACGTTTTAGAAGACACTATTAATGATATAGATTTAGTATGTGTGATGAGTGTTAATCCTGGGTTTGGCGGACAAAGTTTTATTAAAAACACCTATGAAAAAGTCAAACAGCTAAAAGAACTTATTACTAGAAAAGGAGCCTCTACTTTAATTGAGATTGACGGCGGTGTGACCAACAAAAATGCAAATGCCCTTTCGGAAGCTGGCGCGGATGTGTTAGTAGCGGGAAGCTATGTTTTTAAAAGTGAAAATCAAATGGAAACTATAAAGGATTTACATACTATTGTAAATTCTAAACATAGTGTTTAATCAATTTGGCACAAAAACTAATTAAACTGTTCTAACAAGTAATTTATCAAATCTGTAGTAGTTACAATGCCAACCAGTTTATTATTATCTATAACCGGAATAGCGTGAAATTCTTTTTTTGACAAAATTTCGGCAACTTCCTTAATTGTTGTTATAGAGCTGACACTAATTAAACTCTTTGCCATAACTTGCTCAATAGTAAACATATTATATACAATAGCATCAATATATTCTTCACCATCGTCTGCCGCATCCGCAAAACTAATACGCAATAAGTCAGTATAACTCAGCATTCCTTTTATAACATCACCATCTACAACTGGAATATGTCTTATATGGTTCGATTTAAATAACCGTTCGGCTGTTTCTAAACTATCAGCCTTATTTAAAGTTATTACTTTTTTGGTCATTATAGCCGATATCGGAGTTCTCTTATTCATTATAAATACTTTAAAATCACTTTTAAAGGTAACCAACAAATTGATCAGAAATCATGACAAAAGTCATTTTGTATATCGTTTAATAACCTGCAATATTAAAATTGAGCATTTGTTTTACTTTCTCATAAATTCTAGGAAATTGATTTCTGAATTCTATTGGAGATTCTATAAAGTACTCAATTAAAACAGCCAAAAATTCAAACTGATTGGTATAAGCGTAATCTCTAAAATATTTTGAAGCAATAAGCAGTTGCCTTAAGGGTTCATCATTTGACAATAGTTGCGTGAGCTCCTTAAAGGAATCTTTGAAGACCGTTGAACTTACGTCATTTTCCTTTATACTGTTAAGATGAATGGCGTGAGCAATTTCATGAATTCCTAAATTCAAATTATCATTATCAATATCATAGCCATGCTTAAAATCTTCCCAAGAAAGGACTAATGCTTTTAATTTTGGATTAAACTCACCTTTATGATATTCTTGATTTGTGTTCGAGAAAAAAGATTCTGGGTAGACAAAAATTTTATCAATTAAACCAATATAGAAGTCTCTAAAACCAAAAGTCAACATCACGGCTGTAGCAGAAATTAAGACTTCAATCTCATCTGCTATCTTTATCCCATTTCTACCTATAAACGTTTTATCCTTTATAAAAGAAGCAACTCTATGTTCAAAAAAACGTTTGTGCTTTTTTGATAGTTTACCATAAAATGAAAACTGCTGCTCTAAAATTGATAATTGACTTGCGGATAGCTTATTAAGTTTAATATAAAGATGGACGAAAAGTGGTCTCTTATTCCGCATCACATATCCAATTTCTATCATTCTATAGGCATAATATAAAAACATGAGAGCTAATGCAGAAAAGCAAATTACTAGAATTACTTGACTGGCTTTAATATTTGCCGTAATAGACACGAAAGATATCATCATGATAATAACGAATTCTACTTATGCAAATTGTAAAACTTCTTATTCAAGATTAAGCGAAGTAGATGTAAATAGTTATTACAATGATACAAATTCCTATACCAACTGTGTTTAAGTATTTCCAAGGTGTAATATCCACTTGTTTCGTGTATTGCTGCTTATAAGCTTCTGTTCGTGGATAATATTTCCCTATAAGTAGCATGATTAATACATTAAGCACAAACAAAAGCGCCATGACGTGCAAAAAGTGGGGGTAATTGTCACTGCCAATAACAAATGGCTTTAAAACAAACTGACTAATGCTGTACAATACTACCCCAGAAATAATAGCAATTTTTGCAGCAATAGCAGGCACATATTTAGTAAGATAACCAACAATGATAATTGTTAGAATAGGAATACTATAACAGCCATTTACTTCTTGTAAATAACCAAACAATCCATCGGGCGCATTGGCAATAAGCGGTGCAATGCACATAGCTAATATTGCTAAAACAATACCAAATGTTTTTCCGGCTCTTACAGTTTGCTTTTCGGTAGCATCCTTTTTAATGTGCGATTTATATATATCGATACCAAATAACGTTACCGAACTATTTAAAGCAGAATTAAATGAACTTAAAATAGCACCGAACAGAACGGCTGCAAAAAAACCAACTAATGTTGCCGGCAATACTTTGGTTACCAACATAGGGTAGGCTTGATCTGGGTTGTCTAAAGTCCCTCCAAACATATGAAATGCAATAACACCAGGGAGAACAACAATTAATGGGCCTAATATTTTAATGAATGAAGCTAAAAGCAATCCCTTCTGGCCTTCTTTTAGGTTCTTTGCGCCCAATGCGCGTTGTATGATAGCTTGATTGGTTCCCCAATAAAACAATTGAACCAACATCATTCCTGTAAAGATTGTTCCAAATGGAACAGAAGCACTTGGCCCACCCATTGATTTAAATTTTTCTGGGTGTGTATTAATTAGTATTGAAATTCCATCGCTTAAACTCCCATCTCCAATGGCCCATAAACCAAACACCGGAATCATAAGACCTCCAATCAGTAAACCTATAGCATTAATCAAATCTGACACCGCTACTGCTTTTAAGCCTCCAAAAATGGCATAAATTGAACCTATAATCCCAATTCCCCAAACCGTTATCCACAAAGCCGTTTTATCTTCGACTTCAAGAAGTTCCGGCACATCAAACATAGTATTAATTGCCAATGCTCCAGAATATAGCACTATAGGTAAGAGCACAATAACGTAACCGCTTAAAAACAAACCTGATGTAATAGTTTTAGTTGTTTTATCATATCGCCTCTCCAAAAATTGAGGTACAGTGGTAATTCCTCCTTTTAAATATCTTGGTAATAAAAAAATTGCGGTCACCACCATAGCAATAGCAGCTAAAGTTTCCCAGGCCATAACTAAAATACCTTCTTTAAACGCTGCCCCATTTAGACCAACTATTTGCTCTGTAGATAAATTGGTGAGCAATAAAGACCCGGCAATTACCACACCCGTTAAACTTCTACCACCTAAAAAATATCCATCAGACGATGATTCGTTAGTTTTTCGAGTTGCCAAATAGGAAATAATGGCTACTAATATTGTAAAGCCAAGAAATGTTAAAATTTGCATGATGATTTATTATTAATTTGGTTACTAAGCCATATCTCGTATAGTTTTAGCGAGTATCTCGAAACTAAATTTTATGGTTTTCGATTTTTAATTAGTTCTTAATTTATAATGCGTTTGCAACAACTGAGCAATTATACTTATAGCAATTTCTTTTGGTGTATCTCCGCCAATTTTTAAACCCAAAGGACAAACAACATCTTTCATACCATCAGCAATAGACATTTCTTTTTTTAGCATGTTATTAAATCGCACTCGTTTTGTTTTACTACCAATTAACCCAAGATATTTAGTCTTTTTGATTAGGGCCATTGCAATAATTTCAAAGTCTATTTTATGATCATGGGTCATTACAACTACATAACAATTGGGTCCCCAATTTACCGCATTTGTAAAGGTTTTAAAATCATTTAAATCAACATCAATTGGTGTTATGGTCTTATCTAAATTCAATTTAGACAACCAATTTTTTCTTGAATCAATTAGATGTAATTTAAATGGGGTATTAACCAAAAGATTGCAAACCTCAACTCCTATATGACCTGCTCCAAACAGAAAAAGTTCTGGTGACTGATTCATCGGTTCCATTATTAATTCTACTTTCCCACCGCAACATTGTTCAAATTGCGGTCCTAACGTATAGGTGCTTTCAATGATTTTATTATTCTTAATTGCTTCTAAGGCTTCAATAATAACCTTATGTTCTAATTTGCCTCCTCCTATTGTACCTGCAATCTTCTTGTCCTTGGTGACAATCATACGAGCTCCCAATGTACAAGGCGTAGAACCTACACATTTTGTTATTGTTACGAGTGCAAAAGGTTCTTCTGTGTTTTTATAATCGTTTAATATTTCTACCCAATTATACATTATTATTTCTGCAACTTTGCTCGTCTATCTTTTAAAATCTTTGCAAACGACCGCGTTCTAATTTCATCTAAGGTTAACCCTGTTGCTAAGACTTCATCAATAGTAATGGCTCCGCTATTTAAGGCCTTTAAGAAATAATTTAAAAGACCTTGACCTGTTGCTGCATCATCAAAAGTGTCTCCAATTAAAGTGGCTTGAGCCGCTTTTTCTACAAAAGTCTTTAAACGCAAAACTGCCTCATCATAACTTTCTAAAAAGAAGGCATAAACCGCAGTATAACGCATTGGTAATTGAGCAGGATTCAAATCCCAACCCTGATATAAGCCTTTATACAAAGAATGTCTAATATGCTCGTAACCCTTTAACCAAGAACGATGCACGACATCTTTATTTTCTTGCTCTTCTTGAGCAGTTAAATCACCTCTATGTGGTCCAATGGGCATAGTGTTGGTTGCTCCATCAGACAGCCAAATACCAGTATGAGCTAAAGCAACTTTGGTTGTATAATGTGCAAAATCACAAACATCATGATCCATTTCTTGATAAGATGCGGTAATATTGTTTGACGCCGTATAGTCATAAGTTCCAAAATGCGTTGCTATGCAACGCCCTTTACTTGCAGCAATAAATCTAAATAACGGATTAGTGCCATTATGATCCATTATAGACTGTGTGGTCTCTACCATCATTTCCATTTTAAGAGTTCCACTTTCTAAATTGAACGTTTCTTCAATGACTTCAAAAAAGGAAACCAAGGCTATTATTTGCTCAGGAATAGTCACTTTTGGTAGCATCACTACAAAATTGTCTGGCAATTTACCATTTGCTTCTGTAAGCAATGTTGTTAAGAATAAATCTAGAGTTCGTTGCCCACGCACTTTTAACTCTTCAGTAAAAGGCTTGATTCTAATACCAATAAAAGGTGAAAGTGTACCATCTGCCATGCCGATAGCCACTTGTTTTGCAGCAAAAATAGCTGTTTCATCCTCTTCTTTGTCAGAACGGTTTCCAAAACCATCTTCAAAATCAATTCTAAAATCTTCCACACCTTCTGTTTCTAATTTTGCAATGACTTTTTGATAGATGTTATACGAAAATACAGCCCAATGACTTTTTAATTCGGCTTTTGATAAACCCTCTATTTCTTCTATGAGTTTTTGCTGTTTTTTGTTTTTTGATGGTAATTTTTTGCTTCCTTTTAACTTAAAAGCCTTACCAAATTCAATAAAATTAGGAGCATAATGCAACAGTGATTTTAAGGCAATGTTTCCTAAAACTTGTGTCGTATTCGATTTAAAAAGATTTGCTCCACCATAAACTGTATGGATTGGTTGTCTATCTTCTCTGTCACCTCTATATATTTTGTTGAACGTTTGATTCGCTATTTTTAAATCGCCAAAAATTTGCGTTTTGTTAGCTTCTGAAATACTTAAATTCATTCTTAAATGTTTAATTCTAGCTTCCTTTATAGGTTGAGTACCCAAATGGATTAATTAATAATGGAATATGATAATGGTTGCTATCTGAGACTTCAAATTGTATGGTCGCTTCTGGATAAAACCCCTTTTGATTGTTGTTTTTATAATACCTTCCTGTATTAAAAGTCATCGCGTAAATTCCCGGAATTAACAAACGCCCTGCAGGCAAAACATCCGAAACTCTGCCATCGCTATTTGTGATACCAACACTTATAGGTTTCCATTGGTTGTTACGTAAACCTTTTAAAGTAATGAGCATGTGCTTGGCAGGTATACCAATAGATGTATCTAAAGCATGTGTTGTTAAATGACTACTTAAATTTGTATTTACAGATAGATTTTTAATTAATTTCGCTAAACGAATTACAGTGATTTTATGCTGCTCATTCATGGCAACATAAATTTCATCTTCTACATTATGGTTCAATCTTGAATTCACAATAGCTAAAATCTCATCTGCCGTTTTTTCGCTAGCGCTAACAATAAAAATATAACCAAATTTGCCTTCGTATAATTCATTTGCCTTGGCTAAAGCTTCAATCGTTTCCAATTCTGCGTCTTCAACTTTGGATTGCTCATTACCAGCCCATCCTGAAGTATGTGCAAATTTTTCTTTTAAGCTTTCTATATTGCCAATTTTTGGATGACCTGTAAAGGCTTCTTTAAAATCATCAACAGAGCATTCGTTATACCAAATTGATGCTGCTTTTATGATCAATTCATTCTCAGAAGAAAAAGGCCTGCTTGCAATCATTTTATTAATCCAAGTATTAGAAACACAACATTGCTCTAATTTTGAAAATGCGTCTTCCGCTGAAAGCGTATTGAGTTGATCTAGTATTATCATAATCTCTATTTTGGTGCTCCTTGATTTATCCAGCAATTAATCATATCGCGTTCTTCTTGAGTCATTTTAGTCTGGTTATTGTTAAACGGCATATTCTTACTAACAACCACGCGTTGAAAAATTTTATTTCTTAAATTATAGATTTGTTCAGCCGTATCATACTTTATACCATTAGGTGCTACTTTCCATACAGCATCTGTTGGATTAGATGAGTGACACACGGTACATCTATTATTAATAACGGTTTGGATTTCAACGAAAGATACAACTTCACTACAATTCTCATATTTTGGAGGTGTTGGAGCTGTCATAAATGCCATACCCAATAAGAGAACCACAGAAATAGGCATTACCCAAACTGAAAACTCACCCTTTTCACGAATATTTAAATAGTGTTTTATCCCAGCTGTCCCCAAAGTAATTCCTATAAGAACCAGCCATTGATAAGTATTTCCAAAAGTGCTTGGGAAGTGGTTGCTTATCATCACAAATAATACTGGAAGCGTGAAGTAATTGTTGGTATATGATCTTAAAAATGCCGCTTTACCATCGGCCGGGTTAGGTGGTAATCCTTTTTTAGCAGCTTCAACCATGCGTTTCTGCCCCGGTATAATTACGAAAAACACATTGGCCGCCATCAATGTTCCTAAAAAAGCACCAAAATGAATATAGGCCGCACGACCACTAAATACTTGTGTATAAAACCAAGCAAACAGAAATACCAATGCCGTAATTGCTAATGTGAAAACTACTTTATTATTACTTAATCGTTTGCAAATTTGGTCATACAATACCCATCCAATAATCAAAGAACTTATACTAATTGTGATTGCCGTTGAAGGTAAAATATCTAAAACTTCTGGGTCGATTAAATACGAACTGGCATTAAAATAATAAACAATGGCTAACAAACAAAAACCTGAGAGCCATGTAAAATAAGCCTCGTATTTAAACCAGTGTAAATGCTTTGGTATTTGCTTTGGTGCAAGCTTATATTTTTCCACATAATAAAATCCGCCACCATGAACAGCCCACAAATTTCCAGCTAATTCATCTCTCACTCCTTCAGTTCTGTTTAAAGCATTTTCTAAAAACACAAAATAGAAAGAGGCACCAATCCAAGCAATACCAAAAGTGATATGCACTAATCTAACCACTAGATTTATCCATTCAAAAAAGTGGCTTTCGTAAATTGTTCCTTTTAAGAACATATACAGAACCCCTATCCCACAAGCTGAAGCTATAATAATTAAAGCATAAAACCAGTTTTGAGAGGTTTGAAGTGTATCTGCTTTTTCATAATTTTCATCACCCCTAAGTTCTTTAATAGAATGATGTAATTTGTACGTAGCCGCAACTATGCCCGAAAAAATGACAAGCCAAGCTATAAGTATAAACACTTCAATCATTCAGATTATTTAATGGTACCTAGAATACGCAACCTACTAACGCCGCCATCTGGATAGATTTTTAGTTTAATATGTGTAACAGGATGCTCCGTTTGTATAATTTCATGTTCAAAATGATGCTCATGATCTGCTTTTAATATTTGTTGTGGCAAAAACTGTTTCCACTCGTGTTTATCGCTCAAGACATCTTCGTCACTATCGCTATTACAAACATCAATAGCACAAGAATCAGGATAGTTTCCTTTAAAATGTTTTGTATCCACTACAATTTTATGAATCATTCCAGTATGCCCCAAACGTAAGATTACGAAGTCTTCATTATTAGGTGTCCTATTACGCTTGGTTTCCCATCCATCTCCCATATTTTTTCCTGTAGTTGGAGAAATAATATTGTTCATGTCGCTAAAAAACATATCGTTGCAATGCAAGGCTTTACCACAGTTATTCACTAAAGCTAAATCAATAATATCTGATGGGTTTACTCTAGACCAATCTTTAAAAACATCACCATAAACTCTAAAACGAGCAACGCCGCCATCAGGATAAATATGAAGACGAACATGCGAATAAATATTATCTGAATTGATTTCGAAAAAATGCTGACTTCCCGGATTTAAAGGCGATTTAGGTAAAATCTCTTCCCATTCTAGTTCATCTGCTTTGCTCCAGTACACATTAGTGTCTCCTAAATTAATAGCTTCTACAGAAGCAAAAGGCGGATGATTACCTAAAAAGTGGTTGGTATCTATATCAAAGCCTTTAATTTTTCCTTCGGCCCCTAATTTAACAATAACCCAGTCGTGTCCTGGAGTACGTTTACGTCTAGATTCCCATCCATCCATCCATTTTCCGTGATCTGTATATTTATCTGCAATAAAAACACCACGACCTTCTTTTATGAGGTTTTCTTTTTCAGCAAAGAAATCGTCGGTACAATACAATACTTGTCCATCAATTTTCTCTGAAGCTAAATCTGTATATTGTTTTAGTCTTTCTTCTATCATCTATCTTTTAATAATAATTTTCCTTGCTGTAGCGTTTTTAGTTTTGAATTTTCAACTACTTGAACGCCATTAACAAATGTATGAATTACTTTTCCAAAAACCGTTTCATTACTATATGGAGTAGCTTTATGTTTATGTTGTACTGAATCTTCAGTTATCTGAAATTCTTGAGAATCATCCCAAACCGCAATGTCTGCATCAAACCCAGCTTTTAAAGCGCCTTTTTTATAATCAAGCTCTAAAAATTTTGCAGGTTTTTTAGTGAGTAACAATATTAACTTTTCAGTAGTCAATCCTCTCTTTTTTCCTTCGGTAAATAAGATTGGAAGTGTGAATTGCAATCCTGAAATTCCTCCCCAAGCTTTAAAAAAATCTCCACTTTCTAACTGTTTGCGTTCTGGAGGTGCCGGTGAGTGGTCCGAACTTAAAAAGTCAAAGCCATCTTCTAACAAAAAGTCCCATAGTTTATCGTTATTACTTTTTGCCCTAATTGGTGGTGCACATTTATAAATTGGAGATACATCTGGAAGGTCTTCAGCATTAAAATGTAAATAATGCGGGCAAGTTTCTACGGTTAATTTATCAGTTTGGTTTTTACGTGCTTCAATTTGCTCAATGGCTTTAGAAGCCGAAAGATGGACAATATGCACTTTGATATCAAATCGCTTTTGAATGTCTAATGCCAAATCAATGGCATTGGTTTCCCAATGTTGTGGTCTCGAGTGCAAATATTCTAGATAGCTTTTCGGGTTTGTAACCTCTGGAACATTGTCATCAGTTAATTCACAATGTAATAATAGCGGAATATTATGTTTCTTTAAAGTAGGTGCAATTGCTTCTAGGTCTACTTTTGAAACATTAGGAAATTCATCAATTCCAGAATGAGTTAAAAACCCTTTTATTCCAAATACGCCTGCTTTTATTAAGCCTTCAATATCAGCTTCGTTTGAAGGAATGGTTCCGCCGTAAAACCCACAATTAATATGAAGCTTATCTTTTGAAGCTTCTTGTTTTAGTTTGAATGCTTTTAAGTTTGTTGTAACCGGACTTGCATTTAGGGGCATTTCAATTAATGTTGTTACTCCTCCAATAGCAGCAGCTTTTGTGGCTGTATCAAAACCTTCCCAATCCTCACGCCCTGGCTCATTAATATGAACATGAACATCTATAATTCCAGGCATGACAATAAAATTTTTGTAATCTAAATATGGGAATGATTCTAATTCTTTTGAACCACTATATATATTAAGAATTTTGTCATTTCTAATATGTAGAGTAGCTTCAAGAAATTCCTCATTAATAAAGCAGCGTGTACTATATATTAAAAACTCTGTCATAAATTGTGATTATTCAATATCAGATTTTAGTAAACAATAAATTTCGCTATCTAAAAAGCGACCATCATAGTAAAAATTTTCTCGAAAATAAGCTTCTAACTTAAATCCAAACTTAAGCAAAAGTGCTTTTGAATTTTCATTTTCAATATTTACATTGGCTACATAACTATGAAGGTTTATATCGTTAAATCCATAACGAATTAATGTATTCATACATTCTTTCATGTAACCCTTTCCCCAAAAGTCAGGATGCAAGATATATCCAATTTCGCCTCTAGAATTTTGTCTATCAATTCGCCAAATTCCAAAATCTCCTATTAGAGTATTACTGTCCTTTTCTATTATTGCCCAAGTGATTCCTTTATTTTCTGTGAATGCAGTATGATAACCTTCAATTCTCTTTTCTGTGTCTTCAGTACGTTTTGGGATTGTAGTATCCATATACTTTGAAACGTCTTTATGACTTCTAATATTAAAAAGTGTTTCAGTATCCTCTTTTTTATAGGCTCTATAAAGCAATCGTTCACTTTCTAATTCAGGAAATACGTCAAAAACTGTCTCGTTTATCTGCGTTTCCATGGTCTAAACTTAATTATTTTCATATAAACTCATTAGTACCTTTTCAGGAGTCATAGGTGCATGAAATTTTAAATCGTATTTAGGATTAAATGCCTTAATTGCATTTTGAAGTGCAAAATAAGCGCCAATACCATACATTAACGGAGGTTCTCCAACAGCTTTAGATTTTAAAATCGCCATCTCGTTTCCATCAGTTTCCACAGGAAGCACTTCTATTTTTTTTGGAACTGAAAATATATCAGGAATTTTATAAGTCGATAAAGCATTTGATAATAAGCGTCCATCTTCATTATACGCAATTTCCTCCATGGTCATCCAACCTATACCTTGAACTAAAGCACCTTCTACCTGACCTAAATCAATGCCTTCACTCATGCTTTTTCCGTAGTCATGAACAATCTTAACCGAATCAAATTCGTAAGTCCCTCTTGTACAATCAACTGTTGTAGTAAAGATTGCTGTTCCATATACATGATATGCAAAGGGATGTCCTTTTTCTTTGGTTTTATCAAAGTGAATTTCTGGCGTTGCATAATGTGCGTTTTCTGTTAATGCCACACGTTTCAGCATTGTTTTACTGATGAGTTCTGCCCAAGATAAGTTTGTTTTTTTATCATCAACATACACATATTCATCTTTCAATTGAATATGTTCTTCGGAAATGTTTAAATCTTCAGAAGCAACGTTCTTTAGACGTTCAAGTAATGCATTACAGGCCTTCAATGTTGCTTTTCCGTTTAAATCTGCAGTAGAACTAGCTGCTGATGGTGAGGTATTGGCAACTCTAGTTGTATTGGTGGTTTCAATTTTGATTTTTTCAATCGGAATTGAAAAGACTTGAGCCGCAATTTGCATCATTTTGGTATTCACACCTTGTCCCATTTCAACAGCAGCTGTACTAATGCCAACGCTTCCATCGAGATAAATATGAACTAATGCACGAGCGTGATTCATGGGTGTGTTGGTAAATGAAATACCAAAGGTTATTGGCATTAACGCTAATCCTTTTTTGAAATCTGAATGGTTCTCATTAAATTCTTCAACTTCATTTTCGAGTTCAGCTAATTTAAACGTAGACTTTGCAGAATCCCAAGTATTTTGAGCTTCTACATGCTTGGCTATTTGACCATAAGAAAATGAATTATTTTCTTGCAACAGATTAATTTCTTGAATTTTTCTTGGAGATACTCCCAATTCTAAAGCTGCTTTTGCAATAGCGGATTCTATAACAAACATTCCTTGTGGTCCACCAAAACCACGAAAGGCTGTGTTTGGCGGTAAATTTGTTTTACAACTATGAACTGTTGACGATAAGTTAGGAACAAAATAACTATTGGTTGCATGAAATAAAGTACGTTCTGCAATTGCTGGAGATAAATCTGCCGCAGCCCCTGAATTTTGTAAAAACTCAACATCATATGCTAATATTTTTAAATCTTTAGACAGTCCAATTTTAAATGTACTTTCATAAGGGTGCCGTTTACCTGTCATCCTTAAATCGTCATGACGATTTAATATTAATTTAACCGATTGATTTAGGTGATATGTAGCTAAAGCAACCATAACAGCCCAAGGCGTAGCTTGATCTTCCTTCCCTCCAAAACCGCCTCCAAGACGCGTTACATCTACTTCAATTTTATGCATAGACAACCCTAAAACCTTTGCTGCAGTTTTCTGAACAGCTGTAGGGCCTTGTGTTGACGATGTTATTTTTATATTACCGTTTTCTAACGGTTCTGCATAGGCGCCTTGTGCTTCGATATATAAATGTTCCTGACCATTTGAAAATGTTTCGCCTTCAAAAATATAATCACAATCTTTGAATGCTTTTTCAGAATTGCCTAAACTGAATGAGCGCGGGGCATTAATAAATTGCCCTTTTGATTTTGCCTCTTTAGCGGTTGTAATAACCGGAAACTCTTCTATATCAATTTCTATAAGACGTCGAGCTTGTCTCGCAATAAATTCAGATTTTGCAACAATTAAGGCAATTGGCATACCCCAAAAATGAACTTCTTGTTCAGCAAATAATGGCTCATCAGGAAAAATACCGCCTATTTGATTTTCTCCAGGGATATCTTTATAAGTAAATATTCGCTCAACACCTTCTAGTGCTTCAGCTTTAGAATAATCGATTTTATTTATTTTTCCATGTGCTATTGGCGAATCGAAAACTACTCCATAAAATGTACCCTCTCTTACATTAACATCGTCTACATAAAGCGATTCGCCACGAACATGCGTATACGAATCAAGATTTTTTATGCTTCGTTTCAAACCAACAACAACAGCATCTAATTTAAAATTTAAGTCACTATGTGATTTGTTATTATGCATGTTGAACAAAATCGTTTAAATGGAACTGCATTGGAAACAATTCTGTGAAATGAGCAAAAAATAGTTGTCTGCCGAGCAAGCGTTTATATTCGGAGGTACCTCGAACATCACTTATTGGTGAAATTTCGTTTTGAAGGATGCTGCTTGCTTCAATTATGATTTCTGAAGTCAGTGTTTTTCCTTTCAGAAATATTGAGGTTTCATGTAGATATTTTGGGATGGCTGCAACCCCACCTATGGATATATGAGCTTCCAATATTTTGCTATTATCTATAACAATATGAATTGCAGAATTAACACTTGCAATATCTAAATGGGTACGTTTACATACTTTTTCAAAATTGAAAAATGAATTTTCTGAAGGTAAATTAAAGCTGATATTTTTTATAAGTTCATTCTCTTTTAAATCATAGGTTTTATACTCTTGATAAAAATCTTTAAGCTGAATATGTCTTTCATTTTTATTAGCATCAATAATAGTAATATCGCTATTTAATGCTAGAAAGAAAATGGTCATATCTCCAATTGGAGAAGCATTTACCAAGTTTCCTCCAAAGGAAGCCATATTACGTATTTGCTCTGATGATACCAGTTTAAGGTATTGTTTTAATTTAGGGAAACAGGAATTCAATTCTGAATGATTCCAAATGTCCGTAACTGTATTTCCTGACCCAATAGTGCAAATATCTTTTTTAATTTTAATCCCTTTTAAAACAGTATTGTCAAAAATAAGATGCACTGAATCATCAATCAAATTATCTGCTTGTTGTACATATAAATCCGTTCCTCCAGAAACTAAAACTGCATCTTCTTGTTGAGATTTTCCTTTTTTTAATTCACGTAACTTGTTAGGAATATCCTTAAAATATTCAGGTATAAAATTGTTTTCAATAAGCCATTTTATAGGCATTACATCCTGGCTATCGTTCAATTTATGACAAACTGCGTCTGCAGCTTTTTCTATAGACTTGTAGCCTGTACATCTGCAAATATTTCCGCTAATAGCATTTAAAGCGTAGTTGTGATTTTTTTCAACATTAGAAAGTGAAAATCCTGTAAGAGAGACTACAAAACCTGGTGTACAAAATCCACATTGCGTGGCATAATTGTCCTTCATGGCTTTCTGAATAACTGTCAAATTTTTATTCAAATTTATGCCTTCAACTGTTACTATGTGTTTTCCATGTACATTACCTAAAGGTGAAATGCATGACGTAATGCTTCTGTATTCAATACTATTGTCGGACGCTAAAGTTCCAACTAAAACAGTACAGGCACCACAATCGCCTTCTCGGCAACCAATTTTAGTTCCTGTTAGACGTTGTTCATATCTCACAAAATCCAATAAAGTCATGCCACTATTCAAGTGGGTCTTAATAACTTTATTATTGAGAATGAATGTTAACATAAAACTATTAATACTCGGTTTTGTCCTCTTTCTCTTCCCATTTTTTAAAAGCTTCAAGAGCAATATCCCTCGCTAATTGTTCAAAAGGAATACTTCTTTTTTCATAAGGCAAAGGAATCTCTTTGTAAATAAACTCATCATCAAAACCTATGTTTGCTGCATCTAATTGATTGCTTCCATAATATACTTTATCAGGTCGAGCCCAATAAATTGCTCCTAAACACATGGGACATGGCTCACAAGATGTGTAAATTTCACAACCCTCTAATTGAAAAGAATTTAAGTTTTTACAGGCCTCTCTAATGGCTGTCACCTCAGCATGAGCGGTCGGGTCGTTTGTAGAGGTCACTTTATTGTTTCCCCGTCCAATAATTTCTCCGTCTTTAACTATGACACATCCAAATGGGCCACCTTCATTATTATTCATGCCCTTTACCGCTGTATTAACAGCTTCTTGCATAAATATTCGTTTGTTACTTATATTCATAATTAATGATACTATTTTAGTCTGCCGAGGATTTTGTTATAAATTAAAGATATATAAAAATAACTTAGTGATTTTATCATCTTTTTTTAGGCTGAATTTGATAAGATTTTCAATAAAAGTACTCCTGATTTTATTCAATTAATTATCGTGAAAGTATTGATCTACTTTTAAAATTAGATGCTCTTTGTCTTCATCAGGCAACCAACTTGCTTTAAAACTATTTTTTACCAGTAAAGTAATTTGCTTTTTTGAAAGATTAAGTTTTTTGGCAATACCCAGGTAATTTTCATTCATATAGCCTCCAAAATATGCTGGATCATCAGAATTGACAGTTACAAGCAAATCCTTATCCATCATTTTAACTATGGGATGATCCTTTAAATCTTTAACAACTTTAAGCTCTAAGTTTGATAGTGGACACAATGTTAAAGGCATTTGTGTTTCAGCTAAACGCGTTACCAATCTTGCGTCTTCCATAGAACGGTTACCATGATCTATTCGATTAACCTTAAGAATATCTAATGCTTCCCAAATATATTCGGCGGGACCTTCCTCACCAGCATGAGCTACAACTAAATACCCTTCCTCTCTAGCCTTTGCAAAAACCCGTTCAAACTTAGAAGGCGGGTTCCCTAATTCCGAAGAATCCAAACCAACACCAGCTATCCAATCACTATAAGGTGTTGCTTCTTCTAAGGTTCTAAAGGCAGAATCTTCATCAAGGTGTCTTAAAAAAGACATGATAAGTTTATAGCTTATACCTAATTTTTCTTTTCCATCTTCTAACGCAGCTCTTATACCCTTAATTACAACATCAAAAGAGATTCCTCTATCCGTATGTGTTTGCGGGTCAAAAAATATCTCAACATGAACCACATTTTGTTCATGGACTTTAGTTAAATATGCCCAAGTGAGATCATAGAAATCTTGTTCTTTAATTAATACATCTGCCCCTGCATAATAGATATCTAAGAACTCCTGTAGGTTATTAAATCTATAGGCTTTCTTCAAGTCAGCCACGCTATTATACTTGATTTTCTTGCCATTTCTTTTAGCAATTGCGAACATTAGTTCAGGCTCAAAAGTTCCTTCAATATGCAGATGAAGCTCCGCCTTTGGTATTCCTT
>RCNB010001252.1_pt1 | contig 23091 bp, 18 predicted proteins | sample 2041321 | NCBI WGS metagenome assembly RCNB01 (sample SAMN09708232, study PRJNA481090) | Marine sediment metagenome, whole genome shotgun sequencing project. | reverse complement strand
TTAAGGGTGCTTAAAAGTTTTTGGAACTCCTAGTTTTTGTTTAATTTTATCGTTAACAATCCGATAAAAAACGAAATCGGAGCAGAATTTTTAAAACAGGAAATAATGTACTCTTACCCTCATTGTGATACAGTTATAGGTTTTAGTAGAGGGAAATATGGTTAAATCTTCATGTTAAAACACATAAATTTATCGCACTAGTCATTTACTTCAAGTAAAAACCTTTTTCATTAAATTATAAATACTATTGTCAAGATATTTATTTAGGGAGAATATAAGTTGATTAAAAAAATAAAAATTTCATTAGTACTTATCATTTTACTTACAAGTGCCAGTTTTCAGGTAACTAGTGTTACCCCTAGGGATGAACCAATACAAAGTGAGATTCAAGAAGAAAAGATGCTCGGTATTGATGCAAACTATGTTTCTGCAATGAAGGATTCCATTTTTAGATGGAGATATGGATTCACACCTATTGATATATACTCATTTTTTAGAAATAAAGGTGTGAACTATCTGAGGTTGAGAATATTTGTAAAGGGGGAAGGTCAAGATAGTCTAACTTATGCAACCAATACAGCAAAGATAGTTCAGAATCTTGGCATGAAATGTTCTGTGACATTGTTTTTGAGCAGTGATTGGTCTGATATTGGGAAACAACCTGCCCCTGAAATATGGGTCCAAGAACATGATTGGTATAATCTGAGCATTGAACAGAAATGTGAAATTATACGAAATTATACAAAAGCAACAACTCTACATCTCCTTGCAAATGGTATCGATGCTGACCTCTACGAAATCGGAAACGAGATTGACTATGGCATCTGTGGCATATTTGAAGATGATTTAACAAAAAGAGAGAACATCTCATGGATGGAAAACACAACATGGAATGATATGTCAAAACTCATAAAAGCAGGAATCGAAGGAGTTCAATCTGCTGATGCAACTTCAGATTTCATTTTGCACATTGCCCACTGGTGGGATTACAATTTCTCATATACATTCTTTAAAAAAATGATTGACAGTGGAGTCAAACTTGATTATATGGGTCTGTCATTCTACCCCTCATCTGGAATATACAACATCACAAAGGCATTGATGGGTGAAGGAAATGGTACGTTATCTCAACAATTATTTTACGAAACAACAGAGAATTTATCCCAAAACATTGGTAAACAAATCATAATTTCAGAATATGCATACCCTAGTAGCAGTTTTATTATCGGTCCTTTTTCATCATTCAATCATGAGGTTGAAGGTTATCCTTTAACAAAGCAAGGTCAAAAGGAATGGTTGATAGATTTTCTTAGATGGGCTAGCGAGCAATCATTCATTGCAGGAACTTTTTATTTTAGTCCAGAGTTTTACGTTTTTATCTGGACACCGATGTCGTTGTTTACCTACTTTGGAAGAGCGAAACCAGCAATTGATGCATTTGATGAATTATTTTATTGTGAATAATATTGGCACTGATAACATTATGCCATTACACCAGGACAAACGTAGGGCAATTCTGGGTTGAAAACTAGGCATGGCAATATCATTGGTATCGTCAGCTAGAATGTTTCCCCGGTTCCATAACTGATGTTTCTGCCATTATATTTTTCTTAGAGGTCATTAGATATTACATTTCATTTTGTCGGATTTCTCCCGATATAATACATTAAAATTTGTGACCTAACACACTCTTTCAATTCATCGTAAATGAGGCGACATAATTAGGGAAATATCATATTTTTTTCTCCTGTTGGATAGACCTTTTTGCTTTGTATACACTACACCATAATGTTTTGTCGTTTTTGACCCGACAAAATGGAAAACTATATAAACTTATAAAATGACTTTATTATTAAATTAATTAAATAAAATCGGTGCATAATCGATGAAGAACGCAGGGATCACAAGAGACAAAAGCATAGAGGGCACAGTACGTGAAATATTGAAATCTAGGGCCAGGTCACGAATATACATCTATCTACTTAGAAAAAATGGAGCTAGAACTGAACAGATCATAAAAGGAACGCATCTTCACCCAAGTACTGTAAGGGAAACTCTCTCCAAAATGCATGAACAAAAACTGATTTATAGAAAAAAAATTAAAAACGATAGCATAGGGAAAAACCCCTATATTTATTATGCAATTTCTCCTGTACTACTTTTAAAAAGATATTCAAGTGAGATGGAAGATAGGCTTAACAAACTCGCAAATCTGACTTTTTCTAAAGAAGAAATGGAGAATTACAGGCCAGTTAGAATTAAGATCGTTGATGGGGTGGATGACGCATGAACATAACGCCACTTGCAAAACTGTTGGTACAACGGCCAAAAACGGTTATATTAGTGTTCACTATAATTACTGCCATCATAGGTGCCCAAGCCACAAATATCTACATGGAATCAGATTTTGCCACTTTTCTCCCTCAGGATGATCCAACTGTACAGGTATGGAACGAGATAGCTGAGGAATTTCAGGTGGGATCCACGATCATAATCTATGTTGAGGCAGATGACATACGTGATCCCGATGTTTTGAAGGAGATGGATTATGTTAGTTGCAGTCCAAAGGTAAACGAGTTCGAAAACGATAAAGGCGAGCAAGATGGTGTTTACTCTGTTAAGAGCCTGGCATATTATATAAAGGAAGAAAATGCCAAGCCATATGTAATTGGAGGATTGGGGGGCACAGGAAAAAATGAAATTCCAGATGATGAAAACCTTATTTCTAGGTATATATCAAGAATGACAATTCAGGCGATGAAAGGCACTTATTTTACAAATAAATATGATGTTGCTGTAATAATGATTCAACTATCAAAAGGTGCAAATTTTGAAGAAGTATTAACTAACACAAAATATGCCGTTGAACATAGAGGGACATATTATTCGGAGATGACAGTAACAGGTTCTGTTGCCATGCAAAATACACTTCAGAAAATTAGCATGGATTATTTTAAGACAATCTTTCCTATTGCAATCCTTCTTGTATCGGCCGTTCTTTTCTTTTTCCATAGGTCCATTAAAGGTATTCTGATCACACTTCTGCCGACGGCATATGCCATAGCCTTGACATTTGGTGTTTTAGGGGCAGTTGCACCACAGTTGACTATTCTTGCTATTACTGTAGTGGCACTACTTCTAGGCCTAGGTGTTGATTATTCGATCCATATTATGAATAGATTTGCAGAAGAAGGTTCTACACAAAATAAAATAGAGAAGATGGAAAAGATACTGAGATCTACAGGAATGGCAATTTTACTTTCTACAATTACGACGATGATAGGTTTTGCCTCTCTTATGATATCTAGTATGGCCCCGATGGTCACCTTTGGTTTTGCTTGTTCAATTGGTATCTTGTTTTGTTTTATTTCCTCGATCATACTGACTCCGACTCTTTCCTTATTATTGAACTTCGAGAAAAACGGCTCCATTCCTAATTGGAGTAAACTTGCAGAGTTTATCATCAAAAACAAGAAACGAATTATTGTCATAGCATGCTTTTTTGCAGTAATGTCTTTAATTCTTTTACCTCAGACTAAAACAGATGTTAACTATTTTGATATGGCACCTGAGGGTATACCTGAGATTGAGAAATTGATGGATTATTCTAACAATTTTGGTGGTGCTAACTACAATGCATTGTTAATTGAGACAGATCCTCAGGGACTTACGTATCCTGAGGTTATAGATGCTATATATGATATGGAAATGGAGATTAAAAATGCGGGTGTAGGTGCCTATTCTTTGGCAGGGGAGATAAAAAAAGTAAATGATATTCTAGAAAGAGATGCAATAATAGAACGAATTGGTAGTTTTGTAGGTGTGGAAACGGTTATATTTGATATGGTGGCTGAAGCGGGAGTAGTTGACGAAGATTTCTCCAAAACTGTAATGGTTGTCTATGTTCCACTTGGAATAAGCATGGAAGAAACTGAATCCCTAGTAAATACAGTCAACTCTATAGCATCATCAGCGGATATACCTCATAACGGTCAGGTATCTCAACTTACTGGTCAGGATGCAATAAATGTCGCTATCAATAAAAAATTGACCGATGAACAAACTCGCTCCATGATTATTGCAATATTACTGGTATTGGCAACTTTGATAATAATATTTGGTTCATCGATATATGGCTTCTTAACTATGATTCCTGTTGCCTTTGTGCTCATGTGGGAACCAGGATTTCTCGTGGCCTTAGACATTCCACTTTCAGTTGTAACTATCTCTATAGCCTCTATTATGATAGGTATAGGTATAGATTATGGTGTTCATATCACGCATAGGGTAAGAGAGGAAATGGCAAGGGGTTTATCAAAAACCAATGCTACAAAAATAGCCATTGAAAAAACTGGTTTATCTCTCGTAGAGGCGGCATGTACCACAATTGCGGGTATGTCTGCAATATTCTTCATAAACATCGCAGCTCTTCAACAATTTGCAATAGTTATAGTATTAATGGTTGCACTGTCATGCATAGGCGCAGCCCTTATACTGCCCGTGTTTTATGGTTTCAAATTTGTCAAGTAAAAAACGTCTAATTTTCCCTAAAACTCCTCCACAATGATCTTATGAAAGGTATATCAAACATGATGTTAGAAACCAGGATAATAATCCCAAGTATCAACTCACCGTCAAAAACTGAACTGTATGTCAGAAATCCCCTGTAAAACCAATCACATATAAACGAAATACCTATAATCATAGGGAGACCTATGAGCAAAGGGGTAAGCAATATTTCTGTTCTAACTATATTTTTATCGCTGCGTTTTACCTTCAAATAATACATTTCTTTGTTTTTCATGATTTTTTTCACCAGGAATATATTATAGGTTCAGGGGGCACAAACCCAAAATGTGAAATAGTTATCCATATGATCAGCAACAAAACGGCAGGTACTATCTGGATCATGAAGTCATCATCCAACCACCATAATTTCTTTACCTCGCCCAAAACAGCACCACCCGCTCCAACAATAGAAACCAAAAACATCATCCACATATCTGCTTTGTGCCACGTAATCAAAAATAAAAACATGCATATTAGAAAGCCAATGATATAAACCTGCTTTTTTCCTAAGTTATTTCTCAATTCCCCCATAATTGGATCTGCGATACATGCACACAGTATGCATGGAACTGCTATCTGCTGCGGAAAAAACAATAGCAAAATAAGTACTCCCGCTCCAAAATACAAGTAGCTTCCAAACCTCTTTTTCTCATACACTCTCAATCCAAAAAAATGTCCACTATTGATTTTTCCTGTTACTCTCAAACACTCCAAAAATAAGGCAAATGATACTAATAAAATAGGTGCCCAGAATTTAAAGAGATTAATACATTCTAAATCTGGTAGCAAATAGTATACTAAAAACGATGCTCCAAATGTATGAAACACCCGTCTGTACCAATGGGCATCAAATTCAACAGAATTCATTTTCTTCTTAATTCTATCTATTTGATTTTCTCTTTCCCCTCGATTCACATTGCTTTTATGCATAATGATTGTCTGTTATCCAACTAACAGCATTGTTTTTTTAAAAGTATTGAAAGAAAATGTTGAAATGAAGTTTGAAAAAAAACGGTTACGGAAAAACCTCTTTTTCTAGAGTCATAAGTCCTTGTTTACTTCCAACTATTACTTCGTCAACCAAACCAATAAACAAACCATTTTCTACAACGCCGGGAATGTTGTTTATATCTTTTTCAAGTTGTTCAGAATCCTCTATCCTTTCAAACTCGCAGTCTAAAATATAGTTGGAATTATCTGTTATAAATGGTTCCCCTACAATTGTTCTCAATTCGACATTACAACCAAACCTTTCAAGTACCTTTTTTGTTGAAGCCCAACCGTACTTTACAACCTCCACGGGCAGCGGAAAATCAATACCAAGTGCTTTAACAACCTTTGAGTCATCTATTACGATAATTTCCTTCTTTGAGTGGTATGCAATAATTTTCTCACGTGTTAATGCTCCCCCGCCACCTTTTATAAGGTTGAGTTTTGAATCAACTTCATCTGCACCATCTATGGTGAGATCAATCTCTGGATTTTCATTTAATGTTGTTAAAGGGATGTTATACTCTTTTGCTAGTTTTCTTGTGTGCATGGATGTTGGTATGCCTTTGATTTCAAAACCCTCTTTTATAAGCTCACCTAATTTTTCTAGTGTGTATTTAACAGTAGAACCCGTCCCAAGTCCCAGAGTCATCCCGTCTTTAATGTGTTCAACTGCTTTTTCTCCTGCTAACTTCTTCATTTCTTCTTGATCCACTGATTCACCAAGGTATGTAATAATGAATTAGTACAAAAATTTATACTTAATATCTAGATTACAGTTATGAGAATATGTTGTCTGAATGCGAAGAACATGGGTATTACCGCGGGGATTTTTGCCCTGTCTGTAATAAAAAAGGAAAATTCCTAATGAGTGATCAAGAGCTTAATTCGTTAAGCCGTATTATTGCTGGTGCGTTACGCCATTTCCCTGAAAAACTTGGGTTGATGATGGATGGAAAAGGTTGGGTGCATATTTCATCATTGATTGATGCTATAGGTACTAGTAGATCTGGTTTCAATTGGCTCCGCATTCACCATATAGGGGCATTAGTAGCTACCGATCAGAGAGGTAGATATCAGGTTGATGGGGGCATGGTGCGGGCGACATACGGCCATTCTATCGACGTGAGTCTTGATGATCTTCCACCTGCTGAGATAGATGAGTTTTACTATCCAGTCACTGAAGAGGAAGCTGATATGATAATTGAGGGTGGTTTGCACCCTGTAGATCGAAGAAAGGTGCATCTGAGTGGTAGTATAGAAAAGGCTATTGAGGCAGGAAGAGTAAGAACAGATGATCCACTCATTCTAAGTATAGATGGTGCAAAGGCTAGGGAGGATGGTATAAATATATATCATGCTGGTAAAGATGTATATGTCACAGATAGTATCGATGCTAAATACATATCGAAAGTAGATGAATCAGAGATAAAGAAATTATTGGAAGAAAAACATTAATAGGTATCATTTGTTTTCGGCGTGATTTCTTAATTTGATTTCTTAATTTTTGGGCTTGTAGCTCAGCTAGGTGGAGCAATCGGCTCTTAACCGATCGGCCAGGGGTTCGAATCCCCTCAAGCCCGTTTTCATATCTTGAGGAGTTTTTGCTTGATGTCTCTTGATTTTTTAGCTCGTTGTGCAAAGAGGCTAATAAACAACTCACTAAAACCCCTCTTTTCACTTTTCATCGTTACTTGCCGATAATATAGTACAAAAAATATTTAAATATATAACTTATAATAATATTGAGCAAAATGAATGATGAATTTTTTGAAATCGAACTAAAAATAAACAAATCAATTTTAAGCCTAATATTTCCAAATAGAAGTGAACCGATAATCTGGGATAATTGAATAACAATATTAACTCTGATATTTGGAACGTAGTAGTCGTCTAAATGACCATGTGATTGTTTATTTTTCAAATTTTCTTTGGTAAAAGTGTTGTTTTTCATGAGAACTTTTTACCCCGTTTTCCTCATCATAAATACTCTAATTTTTTCTATGGATTTCCATCTTTTCTACATCTAGTTTATTATTCTACTTCCTTGCTTGAGATAATATTTGATAAAATTTACGATTGATTTTTCTCTATTTTTTAGATAGACTTATATTGAAGTATTTCATAACGTAATTTACATTGGAGGATGCTTGTGAGGAGTTCAACAGTTAAATTTGAAATAGGTGCAGGGAAAATATGGACTGCCCTGGAAGGACAAAGATGTCTTGAAAAAGATAAAATATTAAAAGTTGCACAACTCAATGAAAATGAGTTCTATGTCGGAATAGGCTGGCTTGCTAGAGAAAACAAGATATTTGAAGAAGATGAAGGCCATTATGGGCTAGGTACTACAAACTTAACTTCTAAAATTGGTATTAATGCAGGTAGAGTGTGGAGAGTAATGGACATTTGGGGAGAAGTCAACATTTCTACAATAGGGCGATTGGCAGATATGAGTGAAAAAGAAGCCTATGCTGCACTTGGTTGGCTTGCCAAAGAAAACAAGATATATATTAGTGAAAAACAAATGTATAGTTTAAAACAACTTGCGATTAAAGAATGAATGGTGAAAGGAAGAAAGATGAATATTGGTCTAAATTCGATGGCCTATGTGAATGTAAGGTTAATTTAATTAATAGTATGGAGTTGTAAATGAAAGTAGCGATGATTGGCTGGGAATATCCGCCGTTTAAGGCAGGCGGATTAGGTACTCATTGTTATGGGCTCACTCGTAGTCTTGCTGATAAAAATATAAAAGTAGATTTTTATATGCCTAAAACCAAACATAGTGCTGGTGGCAGTGGTAAGAGAAATTTGGTTATAAAAGAGGTTGGAGAGACTGAAATATTTCCATATGATCGCCCTGAAGATAAGGAACTTGCCGGCCAGTTTTTTGAAAGTGTATATCGATATAACGATCTGGTTGTTGAGAAAGTAAAAGGTAATTATGATCTGATTCATTGTCATGATTGGCTTACAATGAAAGCTGGTGTGGCATTGAAGGAAAAGCTAGGTATACCGCTTGTTCTAAGTGTTCATTCAACTGAATACGACCGCTCTGGTTGGATATGTCCTAATGATTGGTTTATCAATATTGAGCGGGAAGGTATGGAAAAAGCAGATCGTGTTATTGCTGTGAGTCATTTTACGAAAGGCGTCATTGTTGATAAATATGGTATAAATCCCGATAAAATTAGTGTTGTTTATAATGCTGTTTATCCGATTGGAGAGGGCGAAAAACAGGAGATTGTATTGTTTTTGGGTAGACTTACGATTCAAAAAGGGGCTGAGTTCTTCCTTCGCGCTGCCAAAAAAGTGTTAGAATATGAGCCAGATTCCCGTTTTGTTGTTGCCGGTACAGGTGACATGTTACCTCGTTTGATTAACCAGGCTGTTGATATGGGAATCTCTAGTAAAGTTATTTTCACTGGATTGTTAACTGAGGAGGAAGTTAAACATATTTACAGAATTTCTAATGTTTATGTTATGCCTTCTGTTAGTGAACCTTTTGGCATAACTGCTCTTGAAGCCGTCTCTGCTGGTACTCCCACTATTGCGTCTAAAACTGCTGGCTTCTCTGAGGCTTTTCAAAATTGTTTACGAGTTGATTTTTGGGACACTGATGAAATGGCAAATAAGATTATATCTTTGTTGAGATATGATCCGTTACACAAAACATTGGCTACAGAAGGAAAACGTGAGTTAGATATGTTTACATGGGATCGCGTCGCAGAAAAAACAATTGACGTATATAATAGGGTAGTGTAACATGACCTCAATATGTATGTATTTTGAAGTTCATCAACCGGTGAGGTTGAATCGTTTTTCGGTTTTTAATATAGGTAATGATGCCGATGCATCTCCCAATTATTTTAACAATAAATTAAACCATGAGATATTTGAAAAAGTAGCGAAAAAATGCTACCTTCCTACTAACAATTTGTTGCTTAATTTGATTAATGAATCCGATGGAAAATTCAGGATATCGTTTAGTCTCACTGGTACATTTGTTGAATACTGTGAACGGTTTATGCCTTCAGTCATTGACAGTTTTAAAAAATTATTTGCAACGGGCGCTGTTGATATGATTGAGGAAACATATTTCCATTCTTTATCTGGTTTGTATGATGATCTTGATGAATTTGAAGAACAGATAATGATGCATCGCCAGATGATTAAGAGACTATTCAATTATGAGCCAAAGATTTTCCGTAACACAGAGGCGATTTATGATAATCGCATAGCTAAAAAGATTGGAGAAATGGGATATAAGGGAATCATAACTGAAGGTACGGAGAAGATATTGGGGTGGCGTTCACCAAATTACCTATATAGGCCAATTAATTCTGACATTAAGGTTTTATTGAGAAATTATTCTTTAAGCGATGATATTGGTTTCAGGTTCTCATCTCGTCATTGGCCAGGTTTTCCCCTAACCGCTGATAAATATGCCCGTTGGATGTCTCGTTGTGAGGGAGATCTGATCAATTTGTTCATAGATTATGAAACGTTTGGGGAGCATCAATGGACGGAAACTGGGATTTTTGATTTCCTTAGTCATCTACCTAATGAGGCTCTAAAACACGAACAACTTGATTTTGTCACAGTTAGTGAAGCAGTTGATAGGTATCAACCTGTGGGTGAGATTGATGTTCCATGGGCTATATCATGGGCTGATGCAGATCGTGATGTATCCACTTGGCTTGGGAATGATATGCAATTTGCTTGCTTCAATGAGTTAAAGGACATTGGAAAAAAATTAAAAAAACGGGGAGATGAGGAGTTACTAGACGTTTGGCGTAGACTTCAAACATCTGATCATCTATATTATGTTTCCACAAAGGGACTTGAAGATGGTGATGTACATGCATATTTCAGCCATTATGATGGTCCATATGATGGTTTCATTAATTATATGAATGTCCTGCAGGATTTAAAGCAAAAAATATCCTAAATTTGGTGAGGAGAGTTGATGGGAGTCCAGTTTCTCTTTTGTGAGGGGGGGCTTCTATGATTTCATCTTTGATGTGTTTGGTACATTTGCAACTAAGAATTCTCCTATAGAATCCTGGATTTAAATAAATGAGGTTATAAGAGACTATGCGAGAATGGATTGTTACAAATGGTCTTGGCAGCTATGCTTCTTTAACACATTCTAATGATAATACTCGGAAGTTTCATGGACTGTTGGTTGCTAGTCTGAATCCACCTACCGAAAGATGGGTTTTTGTGTCAAATATATATGATAAAATATTGGCTGAAGATAGATTTTACAGTTTGAATGATTTTAAATGCAGGTTTACTTTTGATATGTTCCCATCTTTTTCTTATGATGTTGAAGGAGTAAAAATCAAAAAAACAATTTTTATGCCTCATGAAAGAAACACTACAATTGTTAAATATGAATTTAAAACAAATAAACCAATATCAATGTTTCATAACCCTGTAATAAACTCCAGACATTTTTACGATGTAACTACGCAGGGCTCTGTTTCATTTAAGCAAGATGTTTTTGAACAGGGTGTTTGTGTCAGTCCAAGTAATATAAATAAAAAGCTTAAGATCATACTTTGCAGTTCTGAATATGAACCATCAGAGTATTGGAAAGAGTCACGTTACGAAAAAGATTCGGAAAGAAACGATTCATTTATGGATCATAATTTACTTATTGGGAATTTCTGCAAAAAAATCAATGAGTCATGTGAATACTATCTAATTTTTACACTCGAAGATGAATTCGATAGCAATCCCTCTACTGTATATTCAAGAGAAATCCAAAGGAAAAAAGATTTACTTGAACAGGCAAACTTATCAAGTAAATTTGAAAAACTGGTTTTATCCACAGATAATTTTATTGTAAAAAAAGGCGACGGTAAATCTATTGTTGCTGGGTATCATTGGTTTAGTGATTGGGGGCGAGATGCATTAATTTCACTTCCAGGTATAGCACTTGTTACGAATAGATTTGATGATGCAAAACAAATACTTCTGGGTTTTAGCAGATACTGTAGAAATGGCCTCATTCCAAATGTGTTTATGGATCGTGATTCCAAGGCAGTATACAATACGGTAGATGCATCTCTGTGGTATGTGGATAGGGTGTACCAGTATCTAAAGTACACTAATGATATAAATTTCTTAAGGGAAGTATGGGGAACGTTATGTTCCATTATTGATGGTTACAAAAATGGAACTGATTACGGCATCCACATGGATAATGACTTTCTTATAAGTCACGAACCAGGACTTACATGGATGGATGTAAAGATTGGAGATTATTATCCTACGCCTCGTTCAAAAAAAGCAGTTGAAATTCAGGCTTTATGGTATAATGCACTAAATATAATGAGCAATCTTTCGAGGTTCTTGGGTAAGGATAATATTTATTTTGATCTTTCTGAAAAGGTAAAAGAAAGTTTTAATAAACAATTCGATCAGCAATATGATGTCATTGATGCCAAAGATCTGTCATTAAGACCTAACTTGATATTTCTTGCTTCTCTTGATTTTTCCATGATAAATAAAGAATTGCAAGAAAAGATTGTAGACATCATACATGAGAAACTAGTCACCATCTTTGGCTTACGAACGTTGTCGCCAGATGCTTCAGAGTATAAAGGGAATTATCTTGGGTATCATAACAGAGATATTGCATATCATAATGGGACGGTATGGCCTTGGCTACTGGGGTCATTTATTAAAGCGTTTGTTAAAGTCAAAAATAATGAACCTTCGTGTAGAGAATATGCGTTTGAGAATTTTTTAAAACCTATGTTTGATGTGTTTGGTGAAAATTGGGATGGATCTATATATGAAATATTTGATGGGGATTCTCCATATGCACCCAGAGGCTGCATCTCGCAGACTTGGAGTGTCTCTGAGATACTTAGATCATGGGTAGAAGATATAGAAAATATATCACCAAAATATGAGAATATTTTTACATCATCTGAAATACGCGTTTAACACATATTGCTGAACCATCCTGTCTGTATTAAAGAATGATGCGTTTATTGCAATACAACTCCGCATTGTCCGTACCCAATTGTCTCGATCGCCATAGAATTTTGGTATTATCAATGTTTCAAGTTTGTTGTATAAGTCATTTCTATCGTTTTCATCATCTGATTCTTTATCTTCTGTTTTTTCAGGTCCTATTGCCCAACCGGTTATGTTTTCTATATGTCCCTCAAGCCACCAGCCGTCAAGAGTGCTAAACTGGGGAACTCCATTGTGGGCTGCTTTCATGCCTGAAGTTCCTGAGGCTTCTCGCGGTCGTCTGGGTGTGTTAAGCCAAATGTCAGTGCCAGCAGTCATCATTTTGCCAATCATCATGTCATAGTTTTGTATATAGGCTATCTTTACTTTGCCCTGGATGGTTTTCATAGTTTCAAAAATTTTCTTTATTGTGTCTCTGCCCGATCCATCTTTGGGATGTGCCTTTCCTGCGTAGATTATCTGTATCGGTCCTACTTTTTCTGCAATTTGTGTCAATCTATTTGGATCAGATATCAACAGATCAGGTCTTTTATATGCGGTTTGTCTCCTGGCAAATCCTATTGTGAAGTCATTGTAGTTCATGCCGGCATTATATCTTTCGTTCACAAAATTAATAAGTTTTTTCTTCGCATCCATATGTGCGTTCCATATCTCATCTTTATCGAGACTAAATGCGGATCTTAGCATATATGAATCAGATCGCCATCCCGGTATCTGTTTGTCAAAAAGTTTTTGGAACGGTTCTGAGACCCAAGTGGAAGTATGAACACCATTTGTAATAGAATCTATGGAGTGTCCCGGAAACATTAATCTTGATACTTCTCCATGTTTCTTTGCAACGCCATTTACGTAATGGCTGAAAAACAGTGCAAGTCGGGTCATGTTTAACTTATTTTCAAATGTGATATCATCTAGAATGTCCTCAGGAAGTATATCGCCCAGCATTGATTTGGCATATGAAAGCTCAAATTGATCGTGACCAGCGGCCACAGGAGTATGTGTGGTAAATACACATTGTTTTCGCACTTTCTCAACGTCATTTAGTTGCCGGTAGAGTTCAAGAGTGCCAAGAGCGGCATGTCCTTCGTTCATATGATATTTGTCAATTGTCTTATATCCAAGTGCTTGTAGCATTCGAATACCGCCTATGCCGAGAATAATTTCTTGAGCAAGCCGGTATTTGTTATCACCGCCATAGAGATGTTTTGTAAGTTCCCTATCCCACACATCATTTCCTTCTATATTTGAGTCAAGGTAAAAAACAGGAACAACGTAGCCGTTGATGCCTTTGAACTGATAGTACCAAACACGAAGCTTTACTTCCCTACCTTCAATTGTTACACTAGTTGTACTTGGTAGCAACTCAAGAAGATCTGAAACGGCAAACTGCATGGGAAGTTCAATCTGATTACCATTTTCATCTATTTTTTGGTAGAAATAGCCGTTCTCACAGAGAAGCGTAACGCCTATAATGGGAACATTAAGATCGGCACATGATTTAATTGTGTCACCAGCTAGAATGCCAAGACCACCGCTGTATGTTGGTATATGTTCGTCGATACCTATTTCCATGGAAAAATAAGCTATCTTTGGTTTACCTTTCAGGTTAGTAATACTTTTCGCTTTCCCTACATCTCTAGTAATTTTTCCATCCATCGTTTCCCTTCCACATTTGAGGTAATGTCATATCACCTTTAAAAGATATTTTATTACAACAATTTATAACTTGTTCTATTTTTAAACGCTTTGAAAAGCTAGCGGATCAATGAAACGCGCTATGTTTGAGCATGGGGCATGAATCAACTAATATGGTTAAACTCAGGATGTGCCGTGTTTTTTCAAAACATTCTTCACATTTGCTGTGGTTAATTTTTATCAAATTTGGGAATTTCTCACAAAAACAAGCATCTGCAGTTGGTGGTTAAGAGGGGTTGCATTTATAAACAGATTATGAATATATTATAGTCAAAGGAAATTTGGTTTGGTGGTGTAAAACGACTGAAAGAACGTGTAGTCTATGTAATCGCAAGATTCTACTGAGTGAAAATTTATCTGGTTTGGTATTTAATAATGAGCACTTTTTATGTGAAGATTGTTGCAAAAAAGAACCAGAAGAGGATTTGATTGGTTGGACAAAAACCGTCATGCAGGATCCTAATGACGGGATGCCCATTGCTCTTTGGCTTATTCACGAGCAAAACAAAGATAAAACTATGATGTCTGCTTGAAGACAAGATCCAATATTGTCAAATCCAGATAATATTCGTCAAATAAATTCCCACTTTATATGATGTTAATTATGACAATATATTTAGGTAAAATAAAAATAATAAATTATTTATAATCAAAGATTGTTATTAATGTCCACAGTGGGGTCTGAGGGCATATCGATGAAAAAAGGAATTAACCAATCAAATGTTTTTTTGACAATAGCAATAGTATGTACATTGCTAACGGTGTCTATTCTTCCAGTTACTCTAGCTGATGATACTAAGCATATTAAAAGCTTTGACAAAGGGCCATCATACAAACCAGTTGCACCTATTAAAAAAATAACAATGGTAAATTTTGATGAAGAAACATATCTTGACGATTATGCATACCTTGCCGCTGTCCCTACTTCTGTATTCAATGACGGGGACAAACTTTTTTCTCACCCATTATTATTTTATCAAGACGAATATAGGCCAGATAATGAAAAAGAACTCCCTATTAATGCTAGAAAAGGAATTGATTATTTCATGGAAGACTGGATGGGTTATTGTAATGGGCAACTCGATCAGATGACCCTGATAAACGTTCCAAAGAATAACCTAGACAATAGTTGGAAATCTAAGGAATATGCTATTATCGATGCAGATGATCCATATACTATAGCTAGTGAAATTGCACTAAATGATTGGTCATATTCAGATAATGCGGTTATTGCTGTTATTGATGAAGATTTTGAGGTACCAGACAACATAATTTCCAATGAGTTGGGGGAGATTTTGCCTGCTTGTAAAATACACAAAGAACCAACCTTTCAAGTGGAACAGACAAATTCTTTGAATCCTGTGTATCATGAATTCAGTGTTGGTGATGAATATAGATATGTTAAAGCCGAGGCATGGTGGGATGGTATACTTATAGGGGGAAATATAATGATTCCCACTGGTGATCCAGATCTCCAATTATATTGTAGACAGGATGGGGAGTGGATGCAAGCTGCAGCCGCTGCGTACTGGAATGTATATTCGCCAGCTGGTCATGAATATACACAATCTTATGTTTATCAATCAGGTAGTTGGAGGGTAGGCATAACTGACTTTCCAACTGAGGGTGATGCTCCAAGACGAGGTATTCTTGGAGGGATTTTTACAATTCAAGGGTCATTGCTGGGTATGTTGAACTCTAAGGTAACATATTATGTTGATGTTATGATGTATCCCGGTATAGATATAAAACTGCCAGATAATCCCCCATTTGGATGCAGAGGGGCAGATTTTGAGTTAACGTGGAACGACCCAAATGTAAAACTTGGTTTTACCATCATAGGGCCTGGTGGTGAAGCAATTTTTTCTAGTCTAAATGAAAGTAGAACAGATTCTCAGAAGATTCATCTAGATTCACTAGGAGAATGTTTGCCTGGAGAAAATTATTCTGTATGTGTATTTGCTATGGATGACATAAAAATACCTGTAGAATTTAAACTTGAATATACTTGGCATCAGGGTGTTTCAAAGGCCGAGGCGGATTCTCTGACATCTGCTACAGAGGGTGCTGTTCTAGCCAGTGTTCTAAACGCTCCACTATTGTATGTATCTTCTTCAGACATACCAGATGTCTCTAAGGAGACTATCTATAAACTTGGAGTTGAGAATATATATCTGGTGAATCTTGGAAGTCACCTCAATAGCAATATTATAGAAGAAATGAAGAGTATTGTAAGGGTAAGTGAGAACTATATAGAGCCTAAACAAATCTATGATGCAATCCGTGATGTAACAGATAGTAACGATGTAATTTTTACGACTATAGATCCATGGACCTATTGGTATATGGAGGAACTTGAACCAGGGGGTGAAGAAGAAGGGGCATTATTTATTGGCCCTTCAGCATTCATTGCTGCACATCATGGTGCCCCTGTATTGATTGTTGATAATCATCCGCGACTTTCTTCAGCGGTTGTATGGCACAATGAGTTTTGGAAGCGATTTGCATCTGATCGTTATGACCATACACCATCTGCTGCTGAGATGGTTTTAACTGGTAAACGCATATATGATTTTCTAGAGCTTTATGGATTCGATAAAGAAGGAAAGGAGACGATTATTACTGTTGCAGATCAATATGACATAGGCATCCCTTGGGACCGTATCTTTCCCGGTGTAGCATACTCTGGAAGATTCTGCGGAACTCCTGTTGATACTGCTTACTGGATTTCTCGTAATGTGTTTTACCCTGCGATTATATTCGAAAATCCTGCACTTCAAGGCAAAGTATCTTTGACAAATGGAAGTGTTAGCTCCAGGGAAGGATTCAGGGGACTTCTCAAAAAACCTTTGCTAAATACGCTTGTTATAAAGAGGGAATCTAATGAGAACGCATTTGAATTTCCAGTCTTGTGTTCTTTTGTAACTCATAAATATCGATTTAATGAAAGAGCAAGCAAGTACTACGGGTCGAAATACCAATGTGCTGACGGTCTTACCCCTGGAGAAACTACTACAATGGAGTCCATTGATCAAGGTGTAAATAAAAAACATTATGGGGAAGAGGGGGCGTATTTCCCAGACATATCAGAAACAGAGGTAGTCCCATTTTATCTCAATAAAGGTGGATTTGATACTGTTTTCTCAACTGAACTTGAATCAGTCACTAGTAATCTCAATCATGGAGTAATTCTTTGGGTGCATGCTTCTCACGGAACACATGGAAACGGGGGAAAAACGTTATTTTGGAATCCATCGGCAGGTTTTGAAAAGCACAAACTTGCAAAACCATTTGCTGGTGCAATAAAAGAAAAAAACCCTTGGAGAGGATATGATTGGCTTCTCGGCTGTACCGAAGAGCCAGATACAATGTCTATGGATATGCAAGGTTTTATACCATATACAAATCACGAGAGTCTCTTTATTCCAGCAACAGGTATGGATTGGGTGTTAGCACGCAAGCCTGTTAGAGAATTTTTGAATAAGATTATACCATTTTTTGACCCGTTTGAGGTGGATGATTTATATGATGGTTTGACTGGGACAATAGCATATTCCAAGTATCCATTGGTATGGAAAAATGCAAGTGAAATAGAAAACCATCTGGAAAATCTTCATTCTGTTGGGTTTATAACTAGCATCTGTCAAACATCAAACACTTATCTCCATCTTACACTTATACGACATGGAAGTGTGTTTCAGGTTCAGGATCCCTGGCCTACCTCTTGGTATGGTGCGGTTTGGAGGCAATCCATACCACGAGATATCGTCTTGGGAAATACCGTCGGTGAGGCATACGAGAAAGGTATAAGTCATGTTGGAACTTTGTATTTACCAGAGGAGTCACAGTGGTGGTGGGATACGATGGAAAGTGTTGTTTACTTTGGCGATCCTGATCTAAGAATGTATGTCCCAGATACAACATATAGTGATGGCAATAACTGGGAAAAAGAAGATACAATGCCGTTACGCTATGATGCCGAACTCTCGGTTGATGGTCACATGCCATTTGGAGCGGTAGGTTATCCGCATGAAAAAGAACCGGTGACTCTTCTGCAGCAATATCTTTGGGTAATACTTGCATTGGTATTGATAATTATACTTCTCATAACTGCAAGATTACTTGGCAGGAAACAAAAGAGTGGGCAATAGGGTAATTTCCATTCTTACTCTCCTTTTTGGTAGGATAAATGCAAAAAAATCCAAATTTTCTATGAAAATCCTTTTTAGAGTATAGTTTATTTGGTAACTATGTTCATCTTGAAACTTGGTGGAAGCGTAATAACTAAAAAATCCGAACAAGGTTGTTTCCGACCGGAGGTAATGGACAATTTAGCCAGGGAAATTAAAAAAGCAAATAAGGAAATAATATTGGTTCATGGTGCAGGATCCTTTGGTCATATCCTTGCAGAACAATATGAGTTGAACAAAGGATACAAAAATGAAGATCAGATCCATGGTTTTTCTCTCACTCATGCAATGGTTCAAACGTTGAATTCTTTCGTTCTCAAGTCTCTGCATGGTCACAACGTTTCTGCTGTTTCATTATCCCCACATTCAATTGTAAAACTTAATGATCACGGATTAGCAAGGATGGATTACAAGATATTTGAAGAGTATTTAGATAAACATTTTACTCCTGTAACCTTTGGTGATGTTGTATTGGACGAAAAACTGGGTTTTTCGATTTGCTCTGGTGACTTGCTTGTTATGGCATTGGCAAAATATTTTAAACCTGAAAAGGTAATATTTGTAATGGATGAAGATGGGTTATATACTTCTAATCCAAAAATAAATAAAGATGCAGAGTTTATAGAATCGACGACAATAGAAAAACTAGAAAAACTAACAACATCTATAGATGCTCATGCCGATGTTACTGGAGGCATGGGGGGAAAGATTGATACGATGAAAAACATTTCGCGGTTGGGTATTGACACTGTTTTACTAAACGGTAATAAACAGGATATATTATACAATGTATTGATTGGAGAAGATGCTAAGCGTACCATTGTCTATGGAGATAAAAAATGAATCAGACTGAAAATAGAAAGGATGAACACGTAAGAATTTCGCTCGATAAGGATGTAGCAGCTCATCACAACTATTGGGATGATGTAAAACTGATACACAACGCGCTTCCAGAGATAAACAAGGATGAACTCGATCTTTCTACGAGCTTATTTGGAAAAAAAATGGATGCGCCGTTGATTATCTCAGGCATGACGGGCGGTTATCAAAAAGCTAAAAAAATAAATGAAAGTCTTGCTGCCGCTGCGGAAAAATTCCAAATAGGAATGGGTGTAGGTTCTCAAAGAGCCGGATTAGAAAATTCTGGTTTAAAGGACACATATGGTGTTGTAAAAGACTTTGATATTCCCTTGCGTTTTGCTAATATAGGTGCATCTCAACTTGTTTTATGGGGTCATGATAAGACTTTAGCTAATGCACAGGAAATGATTGATATGATAGGTGCTAATGTTTTCGTGGTTTGTCTCAATTTTTTGCAAGAGGTTATTCAATTTGAGGGGGAGCCACATGCAAAAGGATGTTTTGATGCCATAAAAGAACTTGCACAGGATTTAGATGTTCCTTTGGTTGTTAAAGAATCAGGTGCCGGTATTTCATATGATGTTGCTAGTAGACTTTCGAAAACAAAAATTGCAGGGATTGATGTAGGTGGTGCAGGTGGTACCTCCTTTGCTGCAATAGAACATTATCGGGCTGGGATGATAAATGATCGGCTTCACGAGAGGGGTGGTAAAACTTTTTGGGACTGGGGCATTCCTACGCCAACTTCTATACTTGAAGTCGGAGATGCGACTGATTGGAAGATGCCAATTATTGCAACTGGTGGCATTCGAAATGGACTTGATGCGGCGAAGGCAATGGCACTCGGTGCAAATTGTGCAGGTATGGCACACACCCTCCTTGGGCCTGCCAATAAAGACAAGGAGTCTACCATTTTTGAGGTTGATGCAATTATTAAGGAGCTAAGAGCCGCAATGTTTTTAGTGGGGGCTGACAGCGTTTCAAAGATGATCGATGTTGGTGCAGAGTTATGGATTTAATACAGGAATTAAGTAAAAGAGCAGATGTTTTTAACATAGAACTTGGAGAATATTTGAAAAACGGACAGCCAAAATCTCTCTATGATGCCGCTAGACACCTTCCTCTAGCTGGCGGTAAAAGACTGCGGCCATGTATATCTATGCTTTCTTGTGATGCTGTGGGGGGAAATGTAAAGCGGGTAATGCCGTTTGCAGTTGCTCTTGAACTAATTCATAATTTTACACTTGTGCATGATGACATTATGGACAAATCCAACTTGAGGCGAAATATGCCAACAGTACACGTTAAATTTGGCGAATCTACTGCAATAATGGCAGGGGATCTATTATTTGCCAAAGCCTTTGAAGTTATGCATGATATTTCCGGCGACCCTTCTGTTTTCAAAGAGGTGGATTTTGGACTTGTAGTATGCATTCGGGAGATATGTGAAGGTCAACAAATGGATATGGAATTTGAACGAAGACAGGATGTTCTGGAAGAGGAATATCTTGAGATGATCCGTAGGAAGACAGCAGTGTTGTTTAAATTCGCTGCTGAAGGTGGCGCAATTTTAGGTGGTGGGACAAGAGAGGAAATTAAGGCCCTAGATGAATATGGGGAATCTTTAGGTTTGGCTTTTCAGATACGGGATGATTATCTTGATATGAGCAGCGATGAAGGGACACTTGGAAAAGATATCGGAAATGATATTAGAAACGGTAAAAAAACACTTATAGCTGTTCGTTCTATTAGTAATGCTGTTGGGGATGATAAGAGACTTTTAGAAAAAATATTTGGCAATAGTGAAGCTTCGGAGCAGGAAGTTAAAAAAGTTTATGATTTGTTTAAAGAGATGAAATCTATTGAATATGCAAAGAATGCTGCTTTGGAGTATAGTAACAAGGCAAAGAATGCTCTGGATGTGTTAGACGATTCAGATGCAAAACAGGTTTTAATTGGATTAGCGGAGTATTCTATAACAAGAGAGAAATAGTGTTATGTCAAGTGATAAGATACAAAAAACTGCAAGGATGTATGCGCTTCAAAACGCAATTCGGTTTGACGGAAATGCAAATGTAAAAGCAGTGATCGGAAAAGTTATTGGTGTTTTGAGAAAAGATGGTTTTTCCCCAAGGGAAATAATTCCAATTGTTAACTCTGTTGTGGGGGAAGTCAATAATATTCAATTGGATTCACAGATTGCTGAACTAGAAAAACTCGCTCCCGAACTTCTTAAAAAAGAAAAGAAAGAAAGAGATTTTTCATTGCCTGAACTTCCAGGTGCAGAGAGAGGAAAAGTTGTCACTCGTTTTCCACCTGAGCCTAATGGATATCTGCATATTGGTCACGCTAAGGCATCTATTGTTGATTATGAGTATGCAAGAATGTACGATGGAAAATTCATCTTACGATTCGATGATACAAATCCCGAGAATGCGCAGTCCGAATTTTATGATGTTCAAAAAGAAGACTTAAGGTGGCTTGGTATAGAATGGGACGAGGAATACCGCACTTCAGACAATCTGGAAAAACACTATAAACTTGCTGAACAGTTAATAAATCAAGGGGATGCATATATTTGCAACTGCTCACCAGATATTATTAAAGAGGGGCGTTTTCATGGAAAAGAATGCTGCTGTAGAGGTATTTCTTGCGGGGAAAATATCGATCTTTGGAAAGATATGATCTCATCGACAGAGGGTACAATACTGAGGCTTAAGGGCGATATGGCTTGTGAGAATACTGCAATGAGGGATCCAACTCTTTTTAGAGTTATAGATAAGCCACATCCGATTCATGGTAGTAAATTTAGATTATGGCCAACCTATGATTTTGCTGGTGCAGTTGAGGACAGTATTAGTGGTGTGACGCATCCCTTTCGGACGAAAGAATATGAGCTTCGTGATGAATGTTATTTTAGACTTCTTGATCTTCTGAAATTGAGGAAACCACACCTTATGGAATTTGCTCGTCTTTCAATAGATGGTATGCCTGTATCAAAACGTAAAATAAAGCCATTAATTGAACAAGAACTGGTCACAGGGTATGATGATATTAGATTGCCAACCTTAAGGGGGTTAAAAAAACGAGGTATTTTACCGGAAGCTATCAAACAATTTGTAATCTCTCAAGGTATTTCAAAGGTAGAATCAACTGTAACATTTGGTATTGTAGAAGCTTTTAACAGAAAATTAATAGACCCTACGGCTAGACGATATTTCTTTGTGAAAGATCCTGTAAAACTTGTTGTTGAAGATGCTCCATCAAAAGAAAAATCAATAAGTTTTCATCCAACTGATAAAAAACTTGGAAGCCGGATTATAAAAACTGGTAAAACGTTTTTCGTTCCAAAGGCAGATATGGAAAAAATAAAAACAGGGGGTGTCTTCAGATTAAAAGATCTCTTTAATGTAGAAATAAAAGAAAAAAACGATGCAATTTTTGCAGAGTATGCAGGCGAGGAGTTGATATCTAAGTCGGCCAAGATTCAGTGGACAACCGATAACTTTGTTAAAATGAAAGTTTTTGTTCCTCATCTTCTTTTTGAGGGTGATAAATACAACCCAGACAGTCTTGAGATGGTACAGGGATTTGCAGAGAAAGCAGTTTCAACTATAATGACTGGAGAGGTCATACAGTTTGAACGGTTTGGATTTGTGAGAATTGAAAATACGGACAACCAGGTGACTGGATTTTTTGCACATAAGTAAACTTTTTAAGTTGTTCAATGTTTTGGATATGCTATAGGATGCAAAAATTAAAGGATGGGATAAGATGCGATGTGATA
>RCNB010002727.1_pt1 | contig 23101 bp, 18 predicted proteins | sample 2041321 | NCBI WGS metagenome assembly RCNB01 (sample SAMN09708232, study PRJNA481090) | Marine sediment metagenome, whole genome shotgun sequencing project. | reverse complement strand
TTGTCTCTTCTTGCACAGCAAGAAGAGACAGGTAACTGGTTGATGTATTTCGGAACGAATAAGGTAAGTGATGCGTTTAGTGTGCATACAGAAGTCCAGTATCGTAACCATACACTTGCTCCTGTCAATATTGAGCAACTATTGTTGCGTACAGGATTGAATTATCACTTTTCAGAAAAAGCTTTTGTCACTGGCGGATATGCCTATATTGCCAATCACGAATTTGAAAGTGAACAATCAGCTCCTGAAACTGAGGAACATCGTATTTGGCAACAATTCATATTGACCAATACTTTAGGTAGGGTTAAGTTTGAGCATCGATATAGATTAGAACAACGATGGGTCAGAAACGATTTTCGAAATAGGTTTCGTTACCGTTTAATGCTATTTATCCCCTTAAACAAACCGAAAATTGAAGAAGGTACTTTGTTTGCCGGAATTTACGATGAGGTATTTTTGAACGGGAAGAAAGATTTCTTTGATCGTAACCGATTATATGGCGCATTGGGCTATCAGTTAAGTAAAACCACGAGTTTACAAATAGGTATGATGCACCAACAGCTCAGCGATTTCGGTAAATGGTATTTACAATTTGCATTGGTTATGAATCTTGATTTCAGAAAAGATAAGGTTTAAATAAACCAACATCCTTTAAACATAATTTGGATATCTTGTTTCCTTTAAAAACAGCAAATGGTCTGAACTAAATTTTTTCTTAAGTTAGCATTGTTATATTTGTCAACAAAACTGTACAATGCTCATGAAAAACTTTTTCACTCATTTTAAAGGAGACCTTTTGGGGGGTATCACAGCAGGGATAGTTGCATTACCTCTGGCACTTGCCTTTGGGGTAAGCTCAGGATTAGGGCCAAGCGCAGGTCTTTACGGAGCTATTTTCATAAGCTTTTTTGCTGCCCTTTTCGGGGGAACGAACACCCAAATATCTGGTCCAACCGCACCAATGACAGCTGTTAGTATGATTGTTATAGCTAGTATTATAGCAATCTATGACGGTAGCGTTGAAAAAGCTTTGCCAGCCATTTTAACTGTCTTTCTTCTTGCTGGACTTATGCAAATTGGATTAGGCTTTATAGGCATTGGAAAATACATCAGGTACATTCCGTATCCCGTAGTTTCAGGGTTTATGACTGCCATTGGGGTTATTATCCTAATCACACAAATTTTGCCCGCATTGGGCTATTACCCCAAAGAAGATGATTCTTGGGTAAAACCTTTTAAACCTCAGGCTGAGGAGTTGATATTGGAAAATATTCTGCGTGAAGAAGCCGGTGAGGGTATTTTGGTATTGGAAGACTTTAAAGAAACTATTGAAAGGTCGCATGAAGTAACTGAAACGACAATTTTGGAAGAAGCAAAATCTTTGGCAGCTAAAGAAGCTTCAGGCGTAATGGGAGCAATAAAAGTTTTGCCTAGGGCACTAAAAAATATCAATTGGCTTGAATTAGCCCTCGCTCTAGCAACCATTTTGATTATTTACGGCTTTAAACGAATTACAACCGTGGTACCCAGTACTTTGGTGGCATTACTTTTGGTTTCAGGAGTTGCCTATGGTTTTGGGCTTGAGTATAGAACCATTGAAAAAATTCCCGAAGGCTTTCCGATGCCCAATCTTGCAATCTTTACGGAATTTAAATTAGGGGCTATCTCACCATATATTTTTACCGCATTGACCCTTGCGCTATTAGGTGCAATTGATTCATTACTGACGTCGGTTGTTGCAGATAACATGACCAAAACCAAACATAAACCCAATAGAGAGTTGATTGGTCAGGGAATAGGAAATAGTATAGCCAGTATTTTCGGAGGACTCCCAGGTGCAGGAGCGACCATTAGAACGGTTGTTAACATCAATTCTGGAGGTAAAACAAAACTTTCAGGCATGGTCGCTGGTATATTATTGTTGATTATACTTCTTGCTATGGGGCCAATAGCATCCCAAATACCGGCAGCTGTTTTGGCTGGAATTCTTATCACAGTAGGGATTGCAGTAATGGATTATAAAGGCTTAAAAGCCATTCCCAACCTTCCAAAAGATATCAAATTAGGTCCTTTAAAACTGAGTTCAGAAGTACTCGTAATGTTGGTTGTTTTAGTGCTATCAACGGTTTGGAACTTGGTCTACTCCGTTGGGATTGGCTTGGTCATAGCATCATTGATGTTCATGAAAAAAATGGGTGATTTGACTGCTGAAAGGTCCGATGTTAAGTCTTTGGATAAGGAAAAAGCATGGGCCGATGAAGCCGATTTTCCCCAAGAACTCAAAGAGGAAGTATTCATTAAACACATAAAAGGACCCTTGTTCTTTGGCACAACTAGTGATTTTCAAGTATTGGCTAATCAAATTCCCAGCACTGCCTCCTATACAATAATTCGATTAGATCGAATGCAATATATGGATCAATCAGGTCTATATGCCATGGAGGATGTTTTACAAGAATTGAACAAAAACAATATTACGGTTCTCTTTGTTGATTTGTTAAGTCAGCCCAGATATATGATGGAACGAATTGATATTATTCCCGACTTTATCCCAGAGGAGCATATTTTTGAAACCTTCAAGGATTGTACTACATGGATAAAAGAACATGTGAAGGATAAAAACTAATTGGAAATTTAGAACTAAAAAGACCGTGATTTCAATAGGGGCACGGTTTATTATTGGTCCGATTTTCACTATACTTGGTTTATTGTTTTAAATTTGTCCTCTTAGTTTAGTGCCATGATTGATAAGATAAAGGAACATATTACAGACGTTGAAAATTTCACAGCCGATTCCAAAGAAACGATTGAAACTTTTCGTATTAAGTATTTAGGTAAAAAAGGGCTTCTGAATGAGTTTTTCGCTGAGTTCAAAAATGTTCCCAACGACCAGAAAAAGGAATTTGGTCAGTCCATTAATCAGCTAAAACTAGTAGCTACTGAAAAGGTGAATCTTCTCAAGGAAACACTTGAAAGTAAAATTGAGGAAACAGGCAGATATGGCGATTTAACTCGTCCAGGAGAGGCAATGGCCCTTGGTTCAAGACATCCTATTTCAATCGTTAAAAACCAGATTATCGATATCTTCTCGAGAATAGGGTTCAATGTTTCAGAAGGACCAGAGATTGAGGACGATTGGCATAATTTCACAGCTTTGAACTTGCCTGAATATCATCCGGCGAGGGATACCTTTTTTATTCAAACAGATCCTGATATTTTACTACGTACCCACACCTCATCTGTCCAAGTACGCTATATGGAAAACAACCAACCGCCAATACGTACAATATCGCCAGGGAGGGTTTATAGAAACGAGGCTATTTCAGCGCGTTCACATTGTTTTTTCCATCAAGTAGAGGGTCTTTATATTGATAAGGATGTTTCTTTTGCCGACCTGAAACAAACATTACAGTTCTTCACCACAGAGCTTTTTGGAAAATCAAAGATCAGGCTACGCCCTTCCTATTTTCCATTTACTGAACCAAGTGCCGAAGTTGATGTGTATTGGGGCTTAGAAACTGAAACCGATTATAAAATGACCAAAGGAACGGGTTGGTTAGAGATTATGGGTTGTGGTATGGTAGATCCCAATGTCTTGGAAAATTGTGGTATTGACCCAGAAGTCTATTCCGGTTTTGCTTTTGGTATGGGTATTGATCGTATTGCCTTATTGTTGCACCAAATCTCTGATATTCGGTTATTAAGTGAAAATGATGTTCGCTTTTTAGAGCAATTCAAAAGTACCCTATAGACGCTCATTTGAAAAAAGATATTGAAATACCAGTAGTCAAAGACATTTACATTGCGCTTGTTCATGAATGGAATGACGAATTTCTTTCCAAAGAATGGAATGCCTATATTCTAAATGATGGAAGTACCCCAATTAAGTTGGTTTTCGTTGTTTCAAAAGGATTTCATAGAGATGTAAAAACCGCGACTATGCGACATAGCATGGAAGCTCTAGGAGCAAAATCCTTTGAAAAGCTCGAATTTGTACAAAAGGAAGTCCTAGATTTAACGAATGAATTTTACGTTACTTATTATTTGAAGGGTAAACTATATGAAAAGCGGTTTATCTTCCAGAAGGGCTCCGTTTCAGCACAAAAATTGACTGAAATTCCACTATTAGATAAATCGGGCATTCTTGCCAAATGATTCCTATCGCAGAGGAAAGCCTTTGGCAGCCCACCAGGGATGTATTTCGATAACCAATCTTCCTGACTTTACCATAGGATCCATATTGGCAAGACTGTCGGCGATTTCAAGTGTTGGGGTATTGTAGATCGTAATCCCGCGAATATCACCATCATCTCCAAAAGGTCCCGATATATCAGCATAGCCTTCATTATACATACGTCCAAGATGTTCCATATGAAGTGCTTGTAAGCTATCTGACTCGGCTTTGTTTTGGGAACGGTTAGGACCTCTTTTTAGAAAGGCAATAAAATATTGTTGCATGAGCATCGTGTCCTTTGTAGTTTCATCAACAAAATCAAAAGTTTTATACCCTTTGCTAATCAACTCATCGTTGATTTCCCTTATCGATTTTTCCTTCACCGCCTCAACCATTTCAGCTTCCTCCTTTTGCCCTGGCTTACAGGAAACAAATAGAGATAGTACTATTACTAAGATTATAAATTTCATTTTTCCCATGATTTATAAGGTTTTTTACTCAGAAGTGAATTATAATATTTAAGTTGCCCTGTTACTTCCTCACCGAGCCATCTAGGATGTTCAAATGGGTCATTTTCGTTTTCAAGTTCTATTTCGGCGATGACCAATCCTTCATTTTCATTTAGGAATTCATCAACCTCGAAAATAAACCCTCCATTTGGGATTTCATATCTGGTTTTCTCAATAACAGTTTCTTCACAAAGTTGAATCAGTGCCTCTGCTTCTGAAACTTCTATCTCTTGTTCCCATTCAAACCGCGATGTTCCAGCTTCATTGGAAATACCTTTAATGGTCAGAAAGCCCTTGTTTCCCTTTATACGTACCCGAACAGTTCTATTGGGATGTGTATTAAGAAATCCCTGTACTATTCTTTCTATTGAGATTGCTTCTTTTTTATATGCATCGCTCTTAACTAAAAATTTGCGTTCTATTTCTACCATAGAAAAACCATTTCGTTTTTATAAAAATATATAAATCGATGTTGTCTTGGAGATATATTCCAAAGGAATCATTTAAAGAACTGGAAGATCGTCTTTAACACTGATCCAAAAATTAGGTTCAAAAAGTCTGGAACTGCCTATTATCGCAGCATCTTCCATTAGATTGGATATTTCAAAATCCAACTGTAAGCCGTTTTTTTGCAATTCGCTTTTAAATGATGGCAGAAAGAGCCTACTTGCCTTGGATATGTTCCCTCCCATTACAATGATTTCTGGTTGAAACCTTTCTATAAAAGGAATCATAAAATCTGCCATATTTGAACCAAATTCATTGAAAACGGTTCTTGAATGGTCATTGTTGGCCGCAGCAATTTCTTTAACTCCTTTTACTGAATCTGATGATAATTCATGATACCTATCGATGTACCAACGCGTGGAAAAATAATCATCACTTATCCCAGATTTATATGGCTTATCCCACAAACACCCACCTTCGGGAACTTCTTTCGTATTTACCTGAGGTATTCCATTCTTAATAAAGGCAGAACCAAAACCTGTACCTAAGGTTACAACGATTATCCTTTTGCAATCTTTTGCCTTGCCTTGTGTGGAAACTCCAACACCAAAAGAGGTGGCATCATTAAGAAACCTTAAGCTGACTTCATCGCTATTAATGTATTTGGGTAATTCATCCGGAATAGAAACCTTGTAAAGACTTTCATATTTGTCGTTATCACCTTCGAACATAGCAACTCCCGCTCTGTAATTAAAGGGCCCAGGTATGGCAATCCCAATATTGGCTGTGTTTTCCATTGAAACACTTTCAATGGTACGGTTAATGGCCCTGCTCCAGTTTTCCAGTACTATGTCTTTTGATTCCTTATTGTTTATTTTGACTGAAAATGTTGTCTTGGGCAGAATTTCACAGGTATTTAAATTCACTGCCGCACTAACAATATGGCTCCCACCTACATCTACCCCAATGGCTATTTCATCCTTCATAATAATTTTGATTTAGAATTCTCTTTTAATCTCAATATCATACGTAAAGTAATCGGTGTGATAATAAACAATATTGCATTCTACTGGTCTATCTCCTGGATCACACACCAACCGCTCCCTTTTCAATATTGGCATATTCATTGGCAATTCAAGAATTGTACTTAGTTCTTTATTAGCTTTTATTGCGGTTATCCTTTCCTTTGAAGTTGCTACAATCGTATCATGGGTAGTCTCAAGAAGCTCGTAAAGTGGGGTTATAAAATTTTCTTCGCCTGTTATCCCTACTCTTGGATGAAAATAGGACACTGAATACAAATACTTCGCTTCTTTTGACCCTCGGATTTTTTCCAATTTCCATAGTTCTTTAGATTTGGAAACATATAATGCATCACACACTTCTTCAGGCGCTATTACCAGGGAAATATTGACCAAATAATTGACCACTTCAATTCCTTGTTTCCGCATTTCCTTGGTGAAACTAATCCAATTGTCTAGCCTGGTCGTTATTTTTTTGTTGATCACTTTAGTTCCTACACCCTTTTTTCGTTCAATAAGATGTTCATTTACCAAGGTATTCACTGCCTGGCGAACAGTATTTCTAGAAACCCCTAATTTTTTGGCGAGTGTTACCTCTTTGGGCAAAAAACTATTCCCATTTCTGTATTCGTCCTTATTTATCAAAGCCCTTAAATAAGCCTCAATCTGTGAATGTAAAGGAATAGGGCTCTTATTGTTTAGTTTAAAGTCCATTAGAAAAGATTATTTATTTTGGGAAGCCCATTCTTCCAATTGATTTATTGCAGTATACAGTACTCCTGCAGAACCTCTGAACGTCCCTGAACCCTTGGGTTTATTATCCACGGTATACCATTCGTAAAACCCATCATTCTTCACCACCCTATCAGTCATTGGCAATAATTGTTCATAGGCATCCTTAACGAAACCATATTTGATCAATTGTTGAATCATTCTAGCTCCAAACCAGGTCCAATCCCCACCATTTTGGTAACTGTATTCAGGATTCATGATCTTATTCACGAAAAAACCATCTGGATAAGGAGGGTATAAGGTTAATCCTATGGAACCTGCGCCAGCTTTTTTCACTCTGGCAACCATTTCACTGAGAGATATGCTGATTTCCTCCTCCGTTAATAATCCTGCCTCTATTGCTACCGCTGTTCCTCCAAAATAATATATTGCATTTTCATCAAAATCTTCAGGAAAGGGAGATCCATTCAAGTAAATGTGTGGAATAAACTTTTGATTTTTAATATCCCAAAGGTGCTTTTTAGAGTTTTCTGCCAATTTATGACGGACAGGAAGCCATTTACTTTTTGCATCAGGTAACAATTCCATCAAATTGTCCAAGGCAATTACAAACATGGCATTATCGTAAATATCAATTGCTTTATGTGTATTCCCATCAATATCCACTCCCCAGCCATGTTCTGGTTGCACATCACCCCAATCGGCAGTGGTGGCACCCCATATTAAGCCATATTCAGTAGAAAATCGTTCATTCATAAGAAACTGCATCGCCCATTCCATACGTTGAGCCACGGTTTTATCTCCAATTTGAACTTCGAGAATAGTTTTATCACCTGTTGTCTTTATATACTTGTAGACGGTTTGTATCAAAGAGGTTTCTTGATCGGTCTCTACGGTATTTTTATGCCCGGCATAACGAGGTTCCAATTCAGAATAACTAAAGTCAGTTTCTCCCTCGCCGATTTTTTCAGCCGGGGTAAAGCCGTCGATGATATTCCCATCATCCCCCTGCATTCGGAAGAACACCAAAAGGTTTTCCTTTAATTCCTCAGCAGGATAGACTTCAGCTGAAAGTTCGATAAAGGTATTATAATCACGAATCCATACCTCCCGATACCCGTCCCCAGCATTGAATCCAGTTTTGACTACCGCTAAAGCTCTGCTTTTTACTTCTTCAAATTGCTCATTGGTAAGGATATTGTTCGCTAGTTCTTTGTCTTCTTTTTGTATGGCGCACCCTATTAGTAGGAGTCCAAACACTAAAACCGTTACTTTATTCATTATCTGTTATTTTTCATTTGACATTGATGGTGGCGGGGTTTCTATACCCCATTCTATATTGGGCTCGGGACCTAATTCAAAAACTAGCCTACCTCCCTGCATAAGTTCTTTACGAAACATCCAATTTTTAGTAATACGCTCCCCGTTAAAAGTGAGTGATTGTATATATAAATTATCCGGGGTTTGGTTTTTGGTTTCAAGAACCAGTTCATTGCCTAGATAGTAATTATCATCGAGTTGAATACTTATCTTATCAAATAATGGACTTCCAAATTGAAATGATGGATTTGCAGAAGTATGCCCCTGTACATCAAACAGCCCCATGGATGCCATTACATACCAAGCTCCAAGCTGTCCTTGATCCTCATCCTGCCCCACACCGTATCCATGTAATGGTTCTGTTCCATAGAACTCATTGCAAATGGTACGCACCCATTTTTGAGTTAGCCAAGGTTTCCCCGAATAATTAAACAACCAAGGATTATGCAAACAAGGTTGGTTGCCATGATTGTACAATTTCTCTACCCCTGAAAAGCTGTGAATTTCCTCTGAACCCCCGCCGAACATGCTTTTCTGTGCGTTGGTGAACATGGTTTCCAAACGCTCATTGAATAAGGATTTCCCTATTAAATCAATCAATCCCGCAGGATCATGGGGTACATACCACGTATATTGATAGGCATTCCCTTCCTGAAAACCGTCCCAGCCTTTCATCGGGTCAAAATCGGTAATAAAAGACCCATTTTCAAGCTTGGGCCGCATGAATTTAGTTTCGAGATCAAAAAGGTTTTTGTAATAATCCGCCTGACTCATTAACTTGTCATAATTGGACTTGTCATTTCGTTTTTTAGCCATTTGAGCTACTGCATAGGAACTAAAACTATATTCCAAAGTGTGTGAAGCACCAAAATTAAATACCCATCCGTTTGAGATAATAGTATCCTTATAAGGTACATACTTGTTTTTAACAAAGTAGCTTAGGTCATATTTGCCATTGCCCAAGTTGCGACCATTGTATTCTAGTTCATTCTTTAACGCAGCCTCATATCCCGCTTCTACCTCAAAATCGCGGATCCCAACATTATACGCAGATGCCAATAATAACCCTTGAAAATTTGTTTGTACACCATTTGTGAAGACACCATTTGCAGCACCATCATGCAGCCAACCCGTATCTTTATAAAAGTCAATGTTCGATTGTACATAGTCACTAAAATAATCAGGATAAGCCAACGCCCAAACTTGGCTCAAATTCCAGAAGCCACCCCAAATACCATCAGTATTGTAATGATTGTATTTAGGATTCCCCAATTCGTTCAATTCTGTACGCCCAATTTTTCCATCGGATAATGGATAATCCCCATTCACATCATTTGAAAGTCCTCGTCCCAACAAGGCATGATACAAGCCCGTATAAAATTTAACCCTATCTTCCTTTTTCCCTCCTTCAACTACGATTTTATTGAGTTTATTGTTCCAAATTTCCTTGGACTCCTTTTTCACAGAATCAAAAGTCTTTCTGTTGGATTCTGTTATTAAATTCAAACGTGCATTGGCTATGGAGGTATGACTTAGGCCTGTCTTAATTTCCAAAACCTCATCTTGTTCCATGTCAAATGTCAAGTACAACCCATTGTTGATTCCAGTGGTTTCGGATGCTCCTTCCTTCTTAATTTCATTGATAAAGCTTCCGGTTTGCGAGGGCTTTTTACTGAGTTTGGCCACGAAATACATTTTAACCGTTTTACCAGGGTCACAAAACTTTGCATATTCGGGATTGGTTTCAATAAAACCTTCTATCTCAGTTTCATTGACTATTCTAGCCTGTGCCATAATCACATCGCTACTTTCACCTTGTTTATGGCCTATATCGATGATTACATGAGCTTCATTGGACTCAGGGAAGGTATAGCGGTGATAACCCACCCTTTCGGTCGAAGTCAGCTCCGCCTTTATATTATAATCATTTAAGGCTACTGAGTAATATCCTGTTTCAGCCGTTTCATCAGCTTTATCAAATCGAGACCGATAACCGCTATCAGGGTCTTCCAAAGTGCCAGGTATCGTTTTTAATACCCCAACAGTAGGCATAAAGACCAAACCACCAATTTGAAACTCATGAAAATGACCAAATCCTTCAATAGAAGTATGCCTGTCGTCGTACCCCGTAGGTCCCCATCCGCCTTGACTATTATATGCATTGGTGTGAGGTGCCAATTTTGCCATTCCGAATGGGCGTGCAGCAGGAGTGTAAAAAAACCACCGCCCATGTACAGAACCTATTTGTGGGTCTATATATTGGGTTAGTTCATGCAAAGGTTTTTGTTTAATTTTCTTATCGTCTTTGCAACTAGCAAAACTTAAGAATATCATCAGAAAAGCAACAAAATGTTTCATATATTAGTTTGATTTTGGGTTTCTTGATAAATCAGTAATTCCCATTGACGGTGACTTGTCGAGGTTGCATTCCAAAATGTCAATTGCCAATTTCCAGTCTCCATAATTTGGTTTTTCTTCAATCCCGGACAACAAATTCAATTGATGAAGGCGTATTCTTAAAAGTCTTGATTTACCTCCCCAATAATCCATAACCCCGGCAACATATACGAAAAGTCTTTTTTAATATCGGAATGACCAATAACAAAAAACCCATCTTCCCAGCCAATATCTTTTTCAAGGAATTTTTTATAATCCCCTCGAGCAAGTGATAATTCTTCGCTATTATTGCCTGATTGCATAATTTGCCATACAGTTTTCCCTTGTGCTAAACCGAAAGTCAAACCAAAGAAATACACCAGGGTGAATACCAATTTTCTTATATTTATTTGAATGAATTTTAACATGCTAACATCTGTTCTATTCAAAATTGGGAAATTGATTATTTCAAGATAAATGAAAGGGGCTGATTAGACTTAATATTCGTTTGAAACTTATTGTTTGAGATGGTTAACCCAATACCCAAGACTTCACCTCTTAAATTGCAGGCAAATGCCCTTTTAAAGTTACTCCCTTTAGGAAGCTTTACTTCACAAGACCCACCTTCACCTGTTTGCTCCCATAATCTGAGCAGGATACCGTCTCCATCCCGGTTTTTGCCAAACGCGGTAACAGCCACTCCTTTTTTTGATAAGACTATTCCGTGTTGTTTTATTGGGGCATCTCCTTTTGGTCCGTCATAATATGCCCCTTTTAAGGGAACACGAGTTTCTTCTGATGGGACAATAAAGGTTTCCTGTGCATCATATTTAGGATAACTCCAGATATAGAACCTAGAAGAAAACGAGCCTTCGATCCACTCGGTGAAATTTGTACCCCATTGGTTGTTGAACAAGTTTATATATACTTTTCCCGAGCTTAACTTTTTGCTTTTTGAAAACTTGAATAGACCCGTATTGTCAATGCTGATTCCTGGGGCATCAGGAGTATTCAGGCCTATTCCACTACCTTTGTTATCGAACATGGCCATCGAAGTATTTAAAAAATAAAAATCATGGTTGGTTCCTTTAACCAACTCGCGTTGAGGGTCTACAATACCCCCGATGCGATTGAGACGATATTCAGGATTTTTTAGGGCAAACGGGAATGAAAGCCACCCTGCTTCTGGAAGGGCATTGGGTGATTTGCCATTTATCCCCCAGACAATTTCTACAAAAGGACTGTTTTCATATAAAATGTAGGTAATCAAGTATTGTTGTGGATCCGATGCCTGCACTTTTCCAAATACCGTTGCCCTGACTGAATTCCCCATATCTAAGAACACTACTTTCTCACTGGTCCCTTTATAAGATTTGGTTTTTTTAAATGGAACCGATGGTCTTCCCATTTCTTGATTGGCCCAACTTTCAGAGCCCGGTTTTACATATGCTTCGTTATATGAATCCAATGCCTCTTGTCCAAACTGCTCGTAATAGTATTGGCCAAAACCTTCATCACTGTTCCGTTCTACCAGTTCCTTTTTAGCTTGTTTATCATATAAGGAGGATAAAGCCCCGGTAACTGGATCTATTTGCAATTTAAAATAGTTGTTTTCAAGTATATGTTCTTTGTTATCAACAACCAATGATGATTTATTCTTTATTGGTGTCAATATGGGGATATAAGTTTTATATCCCATGGATGGTACATTCTCGGCCTCAAAAGAAATTAAATTATAGTCGTTGTAAACCGAAACTACTTCTCCCGTGTCTGGATCCTTTAATCCATATATTTGAAAATCTTTTTGGTATACACCTGTAAAAAAACTCACTTTTCCACTCCTCGACCATGGTAAAGGATTGTAAACCACAATTCTTTTGCCTTCAATATTTACCGAAGCTGCCAATTTTTTCATTTGACGTTTCATCAATGGAACTACAATTTTTTCAGCTTTTTTGATTCGGCCTGTTTTTTCATCCCAAGATCCTTCAACAAAATCATAATTGCCTAAAGACTTGTTGATTTTAAATTCGTCGTTATATGTCCATTTGTGTTGATTGCCATGGGTCATGGCAATACCAAAGGTGTGTTCATCGTAGAGAATCATATTTTCAACAGCCTCATCTATATGATTCCTCACAGTAGTATGGCTTCCCAACCACTGGTTCATCTGAGTGTTTAGTATTTCAGTATTGTAAGTTTTGCGCTGTAGGTTCTTGCTCAACTTTGTTTCACGGGGCATTGACATAAAACCGTGTATCCAAGTGTCTGGCATATCTCCTGTTATTACCGGCAAATTGGGGTTTTCTTTCATCAAAAGGTCATAAAAATCAGAAATGCGCCCTATTCTAACTCTGGCATTTGGCATCTTTTCTTTTGCCTCTTTTAATACTTTGGCAACCTCTTCCGGGGAAGGCGCTCCAGCATTTTCATGGGTGAATATCATTGCCATCCAAGTTTTATGATTCCAATCTTTAGGTGGAAGAATCCCCGATCCATAATATTTGGCCCAATAGAATGTCAAAAGTTTTGACCCATCGGGACCCTGCCACCAAAACAAGGGAGGGACATCTGGGGCAGAGGATCCCGGATTGCATCCGATGTGGAGGATATCGATTCCAGCATTTTTTAATAGGGTAGGCATTACCCTAGAGTAACTAGTCACATCGGTAAGTTTTGCTTCTCTAGATATGGGTGTACCGTATTTTTTATTTATTGTAGTATTGTACGATAACCCTCTGACCAAACTCTCAACATCGCTGGCTCCCGTTTGATAGGTCAAAGGAAGTGCATGTGGTATAATACGTTCCTTTTTTATAGCTTGTTCCAATTTTATTCTGTTTTCGGATGAGGCATTTTCTAACATATACTTTAAAGGCCAGCTAGGAATTGTCCATTTGAATTGTTCGGGCTTTGGTAGAAACGAAGTTTCTTCAATAGATTTCAATGTTTCACTTAACATTTCACCGCTATATTGCTGAAGTACTCCTTGGGACCAGTCAGTATACCCAATATCAAAATGCATCTTAAAAACAATTACGATATCGTTTACTTGATTATTAATTGCGCCAGAATTTGTTTTAACAGCTTCAATTTGACCGCTTAAATTCAGTGATGCCATTAACGGAATTAACAGCCAAAATAATTTAACACGATTTATCTGAAGACAAATTTTATATCCGTTTGCGTTTAAATTTTGAAAGTTTAATCTCTCTAGTTTTATGTACTTGGAATCATCGATGTGGGGATTACAAAATAGTTCATTCTCTTTAATTTTAACAAGCATCATCCTTTACAAAGGAGACTATAACCTTTGGTTTGCTTTTTCCATTATTTATAAGGGTATACTTTTTTACTGCCGCAGGAATTGCAAAGGTCTCCGCAAAATGAAAAGATTGATTTTCAGCACCCTCTATTTGCAACTGCAATGATTCACCTTCAACCAACATCAACACATGGCATTGATGGTTTGTGTCAATGGTTATTTGACTTTGGAAGTCATATCTATAAACATCGTAAAAATGATCTTTATGTGTGGGTAGGTGTATTTTCTCCCAATCCTTTCCGGAATCCTCAAGCCTAGGTTTTGAAATGAGGGTATCTGGAACCTTTCGTCCCTTTCGTTCAAAATTCAGATTCTCAAAGGCCCTTTCAATATTCAATGGTCTTGGATTCCCATCTAAATCCAACCGTTGCCAATCGTACATTTTAAAGGTGAAAATATAAGGTGTTGCACTGATTTCAAGGACTAAATTGTTAATCCCAGAGCAATGAACCGTTCCATTTGGAATCAGAAATAAGTCGTGTTTTTTGGCTGGAAGTTTTTGAACAAATTTTTCCACATCCAAAATTTCCTTGGTTTCAAAACTATGGGTAAGTGCCTTTTTGAATTCAGTAGGATTTATGCCCTCTTGAAAACCGAGATAAACTTCTGCATCTTCATCTGCATCCAGAATGTAATACGTTTCATCCTGAGTAAAATTTTCCCCGAACTCCTCTTTTATATATTCTAATTTAGGATGACATTGCACCGAAAGGTTGCCACCCTGAAAAGTATCTAAAAAATCGAACCTGATGGGGAATTCATCTCCGAACCTTTTCACCGCTTTCCCTAAAATATTTTCCTTTTCCTGAAACATTAACATATCAAAAGACACCTCAAGTAAAGCGTCATCACCTTCAAATAACAGACCGTTTTCAGGAACTATCATCTCAAAGGACCAAGCATAGTTAGGCACGTTTTGATTTAGATCTTTGAACTTTTCTTTCATCCATTGCCCTCCCCATACACCGGGCTCAAACCAAGGTCTAACCCTAAAAGTACTCTTTTGGACATTTTATTAAGCCCATTCCTTAAGTTTTCACCACTCATCCAGACGGGATTCCCAGACCTTTGCTGATCAACTATTATTGACACTTTAGGCAGTAATTCCTTTTTTTTTCTATTCAAAACTGGCCAATCCACAAAGTAAAAATGCTTGTACATCTGCTTATGGTCTTTAGGTGTACTAAAGCCGAGATTGGTAACTTCATTGGCCCGCATGCGGTATTGAAGTTCATTTTTAGGGAGGTCAAAATAAACCAAGAAGCCTTCAATCCCTGACTCATATGCCCCTGTCCCATAAACAATGCTAATGTCCGCACTTACATCCAAAGCCATATTAATCATCTTTTCCGAATCGAAGTATTCTGAGAGCGCTATATTCGCCCTATGGCCAAAAATAGGGTCTTCCCCTCCTAAAAAAGGGGCTGCTAAAGATGAGATTTCATTTTCAGGTCTTAAATAATTTTTAATATTGATGAATGATGGATTCAGACCCATCTCTTGAAATGTACTCTTCAGAGAATCGCAAATTTCGTCCCAATCGATACCAATATAACCATCAAGTATGACTAAACTCTCTTGGCAAATTTCTTTTGCTAAAGTAGCATAGCCTGTTTTGACTACACCTCTTTCTAAGGGGTGCGAAGGATAGATATCATAAGAAGATTCATCGGAGTTTTTCTTGATGAGAGGAATCAGATTCTGGGAAGTTTTTCTTCGCATGATACAGACTAAAAGAGAGTAGTACTAAGTTACGAATTAATATGTTCATATGTTTAAACATAATATAAAATACATGATAAATCCTTGATTGGTCTTAGTTTCCTTTTAATGATTTCTTGCTAAGCTATGAATGACATCAGATGGTATTGTAACTTGCCCGTATTCGCTATTTGCCAACCAAACCATCGCCTTCGCGATATCATTGGGATGAATGGACTTGTACTTTTTCAGAGGTCCTGCCATTACCAAATTTGCCACTCTCATCAATTGTTTGAATATCCATTCCCCAATTCTTTTTTCCTCTCGCTTACCTCCGATTAAAGAGGGTTGCAAAATATGGGTTTTAGGTATTTGAAGTTGTAAAACAGCATCCTCCATTTCCCCTTTGGTTCGGTTATAGAAAATGTTGCTTTTTGAATTGGCCCCCAATGCAGAAATTATTACAAGTGTATTGATTCCATTTTCCTTACAAAGTTTAGCGGCCTTTATAGGTATGCCAAAATCAATCTTTTTATATAATTCCTTGTCTCGAGTTTTTGCTTTAGTGGTCCCAATACAACAAAATACCTCATCCGCTTTAAAATCATTTTTAAATGCATTCAAATTAACAACATCGCCAAGATGTTCTTTAATTTTCGGATCCACAATTCCCGAACTTGACCTGGAAAATAGTATAATTTTTACATAGCGCTTGTCTTTCAATAATAGTTGCAATAACAGGTTACCAGTTAGTCCTGTAGCGCCTAATAGTATCGCTGTTTTTTGTTGGGTATTCATAAAACTAAGATATGACTAAATTTGCTTATGCCCGAAGATTCTCCTTTGCGAAAAATAATCCATATAGACATGGATGCTTTCTACGCCTCTGTAGAAGAACTCGATAATCCTGAACTGCAAGGCAAGCCCTTAGCTGTGGGCGGAAATGAAATTAGAGGGGTTGTTTCTGCAGCGAATTATGAGGCCCGCAAGTATGGTGTTCGCAGTGCTATGAGTGGCTATTTGGCAAAGAAAAACTGTCCACACCTTACTTTTGTGAAACCAAGATTTGCACGTTATAAAGAAATATCCCAAAAAATACGTAGTATATTCTATGATTATACTGATTTGGTTGAACCACTCTCACTAGACGAAGCATATTTGGATGTCACCATCAATAAAAAAGGTAATCCTTCTGCAACTTTATTGGCTAAGGAAATTCGACAGCGCATTTTAGATGAAGTCGGACTTAAAGCTTCAGCTGGGATTTCAATAAATAAATTCATTGCAAAGGTCGCGAGCGACTTCAACAAGCCTAACGGACAAAAAACGGTCAATCCAGAAGAAGTATTACAATTTATTGAAGAACTTGAAATCAGGAAGTTCTATGGGGTGGGCAAGGTCACAGCAGATAAAATGTATAAACTAGGGATTTTCACTGGAAAAGATTTAAAGACAAAATCCGTTGATTTTTTGCAAGAACATTTTGGCAAAAGTGGATCTCATTATTACAACATAGTCAGGGGCATACACAATGGCGCCGTTAAACCACATCGAGTTCAAAAATCAGTAGGTGCAGAACGTACTTTTAGTGAAAATTTGAGTAGTGAGATTTTTATGGAGCGTTTGGAGCATATCGCCAATGAACTTGAGAGACGATTGAAAAAATCGAAAGTAGCTGGCAAAACCATTACCTTAAAAATCAAATACAGCGATTTTACGTTACAGACCCGAAGTAAGACCCTACCGTATTTCGTGGCGGATAAATCACTTATTCTCGAAATCGCTAAAGAACTGCTATATCAGGGAAAAATGGAAAATTCAGTCCGCTTGTTGGGCATATCATTAGCCAACCTGAATACCGAAAAAAAGAAAACCGAGGCTAAGGAAGATTTGGTCTCCGTGCAATTGCAGTTTGATTTCTAACACTTTCATAATATGTGCTTAACTCAAGTTTTTTTATTCATACATGGACGTGGAGCACAATTTCCTGTTCTTAAGTACAACGGTGTTTAAAGCTATTGGAATCTTAAGAATTTCTAAAGAATTTGATACTCCCTTTATGTTTTAATTAGGTAAAATGAAAATTCTAATAGCAGAAGACGAATCAACTTTGCAGCAATCTATTGTCACCTATTTGGAAAACGATGGGAACATCTGCTAAACGGCATCCAATCATAAAGAAGCCCTATATAAGGCCGATTTATATGAGTATGATGTATTGATCCTTGATATCAATTTGATTGCCGGCAGTGGTTTAGAGGTACTTAAACCGTTGAAAAAAAATACCGCCAGCATTATCATATCGGCCAATAATTCACTCGAAGATAAACTGGAGGGCCTAGTCCTAGGTGCCGACGATTATCTTACTAAAACTTTTCATTTGGCTGAACTGATTCGCGCATCAAAGCAGTTTTGCGCCATAGGAAATTCGGGGGCAGTGAGACGATTTACTTTAACGAAATCCGAATTAATACAAGGTCAAGAACGGCCTATTTTATGAAATTGAATTGGAAAAAGGCAAAGATGCATTGGAAGTGTTTATGGATATGAACGGTAAGGTTGTTGAAAAAGAAGTGGCTTTTGATGAAGATGACGAAAATTAATATTAGTTTTATTAGTAGATGTGAACGTTGATTTGTTATGGTCTAAACAAAAGTTTTAACCACTTTTTTTTCCTCAAAACGAACTTTAAATTATCTTTAGATTCACAAACTATATTTGATACCATAGTGCTAAAAAAAATTGAATGTGGTTAAAACTATTTCCTAAGCGATTCGCCCTATTAAAGGCTTTCGTGCTTGTTTTTTTAACGATTTCGGCACTGGTCAGAATCAGTTTTCTAGTATGGGATTTTGGTGAGGTCGATATGGGTATTTTTAACCTGTTTAGGACTTTCGTCATAGGATTCCTTTTTGATATCGGAACGATCTCTTATTTCTTGATTCCTTATTTAATTTATCTATTGTTATTTCCTATAAAATGGTATGGTTCTTTGGTGGATCGAATTATCACGGGTATAGGGTTCTTCTTTGGTGTATTGATAATTTATTTTTCTTTTTTCGGAGAGTTTACCTTTTGGGACGGATTTCAACGGCGGTACAATTTTATAGCGGTCGATTATCTGATATACACCTATGAGGTCATCAAGAATATCAATGAATCTTATCCCTTGCCGCTTTTAATAGGTTCTTTGATGGCATTGGTGGCAGTAACCCTCTTTTTAATTTATAAATTTGGAGTTTTCCGAAGAACCTATCATAACGAAACATCGTTCAAACAGAAGTTGATTGCTGCCCTACCTTGGCTGGCTATGGTGCTAGTGTCCGCTATGTATGTTACCAATGACCAAGCGGAGTGGTCTAAAAACCGTTATAACAATGAACTGTCCAAAGCGGGTATCTATTCCTTTTTTGCCGCTTTCCGCAACAACGAATTGGCCTATTCCGAATTCTATAGGACAATGCCGGAAAAGGAGGCATTCACAAATGTTAAAAACGAGTTTATAAACAATGGGGACATCTTTGTACATCCCTTAAAAAATGGAATTCTTCGCCACACAAAAAATACAGATAGTATAATCACGGAACTCAAGCCGAATATCATTTTTATCTGTATCGAAAGTCTTAGCGGTAAATACCTGAATTCGTTGGGGGGGGATTATAATAGTACCCCAACTCTGGATTCTTTGGCCGACAAAAGCATATTCTTTACAAATCTTTTTGCCACAGGCACTAGGACTGTCCGTGGTATGGAGGCCATTACCCTTTCCATTCCCCCCACTCCAGGTCGTAGCATTGTAAAGCGAAAGAACAATACAAAACTTTTTACCATAGGAGAGGTGTTTAAGGAAAAAGGCTATGAGCGGAATTTCTTCTACGGTGGAGATGGGTATTTCGATAATATGAACACCTATTTTGGTGGAAACGGTTTCAATATCATCGATAGAGGCCGCGGTTTTCTTTTAGACAAAAGCATTACAACTACACGAACAAATATCGAAGATAATGAAGTAACCTTTGAGAATGCTTGGGGCGTTTGCGATGCCGATATTTACAATAAGGTCATTAATCAAGCGGACAAGGCGCATGAAACCGGAAAGTCTTTTTTCAATTTTGTGATGACCACCTCCAATCACAAGCCCTTTACCTATCCTGAAGGAAAAATCGATATTCCCTCCGGTAGCGGTAGAAAAGGGGCTATAAAGTATACAGACTATGCCATTGGCGAATTCTTAAAAACGGCACGGGCCAAACCTTGGTATAAGAATACAGTATTCGTGATTATGAGCGACCATTGTGCCAGTAGTGCGGGACGGTGGGAGTTGGATGTGCAGAACTACCATATTCCGGCTTTGATCTACAACCTACCAAATTCCGTTCCCCAAAAAGTGGATAATCTAAGTTCACAAATTGATATGTTTCCAACCCTTTTTGCATGCCTTGGGTGGGACTATCGGACGAATCTGTTCGGTCAAAATATCCTTGAAATGAAAAAGCCCGATGAGCGTGCTTTTATTGCTAATTATCGCAAATTGGGATATTTAAAAGACAATAAAGTGATGGTTCTGGGAGACGGCAATACAGCGAATTATTATCAATGGAACAAGAACGATAACAGTTTGACTCCTTTGAAAATGGATGACAACTTTTTATATACAACCATATCCAATTATCAGGTCGCAGATTATTTGTACAGAACTGGAGGCCTTCAATTGAACCAACTGAAAAAATGATCAACATACATTTTATCGTAAATCCCATTGCAGGTAATGGCAAGTCCCCATTGACCAGGTCATTTCTTGAACCATATTTTGTGAAAAAAGTGCACAATCTGACGGTAAAACATTCTGCTTTTAAAAAGCATGCTACTGTATTAACGCAAGATTCAATTATTGAGAAGGCAGATATAATAGTAGCTTGTGGCGGGGATGGTACGATCAATGAAGTGGCCTCTTGTCTGGTGGGTACTTCTATTCCGTTAGGAGTTATCCCTATGGGATCAGGCAACGGATTGGCCTCGAACCTCCATATTCCTAAGAACATAAGGAAGGCGTTGGCCATTATTAAAAACAGGCAAACCGTTATGATTGATGTAGGCCAGATGAATGACCGCTATTTTTTCAGTAATATGGGTATAGGCTTCGATGCGAGCGTTATCAAACATTACGAATCTTCCCAAAAACGGACGATTTATGGCTATGTTCAGGCCTGCCTTACTTCCTTTCGGGATATGGGGCAAAATCAAAAATTATCGGTCTGCATCAATGATATGAACCATATGGTCGATCCGTTTATCATCTTGATCTCCAATTCGAATGAAATGGGCTATAACCTGAGCTTAACACCAAAAGCATCCTTGCAAGACGGACTTTTGGATGTGCTTATCATCCCAAGAATAGGTCGGTTGAAAATGCTATGGCTTGGGGTATTGATTATCCTTCGAAAAGTGTATTGGTTAAAAGAAGCAAAAAGCTTTCAGACCAGGGAACTACAGCTTTCAAGAAATGATAAAAACTATTTTGAATCGCAGATAGATGGTGAACTACATGAAATAGAAAAAGGAAGTTTGAACATCTCCATCCAAGAAAAATTGCTACACATTTTGGTAGCGGAATAACTTGATGAAATAAGAATACAAATGAAGTGCCATAGTACACCTAAATTTTTTGAATCGCTTTTGATTGCTCTGGTGTTTTCAATATCAAGCCTCAACGCACAGAGCAAGACGATACAAGATGCAGGCGATGTTTTATTGTTTGCGCTACCCGTGACGGCATTGACGAGTACTTTGATAGTTGGGGACTACAAGGGCACTTGGCAATTTGCCAAGGGTTTTGCCTTGAATCAGGCATTGACTATTGGTCTAAAATATGGTATTAAAAAAATAGACCCTTTGGTAATGGTGAAAGGGCCTTCCCCTCAGGGCATACGTCCACTGCATTCCAAAGCGCCTCTTTTATCCAAAAAAGGTATGGTTGGGAATATGGTATTCCCGCTTACGCCTTGGCTGGTTTCACGGGCTATAGCAGGTTAAACGCTCAAAAGCATGACGGATGGGACGTTCTTGCAGGTGCTGTTGTAGGTATCGGTAGCACCTACTTGTTTACTACTCCTTATCAAAGAGAACATTTTGAGCTTTCTTTCAAGAGTGGTGATGGTGACTACTTAATTGGTATTATCTATAAGTATTAATTTTATAGGCATGCGAGTATACAAAATTATCATTTCAATTTTTTTAGTAGCAATGAACATGGGCGTTCTTGCTCAAGAGAAAGGACCAAAGACTCGTGACGCTCAAAGGTTCACTATCTCCGATTCCGTAGTTTTTGAATATACAAAACCCAGGTTTTTTGATATGATCAAATATATCCCCAAGGATATTGTTGGCTTTGGAAAGTTTGTAGTACAAAAAGAGAATTTGGTCTGGACAGGCTCAGCAATTGGTGCAACGGTCTTGCTTTTACCCTTTGACCAACAATTGGTGGATGAGTCTATTAAATTTGCAAGTCATTTCAATTTCGACGCCGGACATTCCTATAGCAATATTGGTCCGTTACGGGTCATTCCCAATGACATTAATTCCGCCGTTTATTACATGGGCAACGGAGGTACGACGATGCTTTTGAGTGGGGCTTTCTTTGCCTTTGGTGCTATTGGCAAAGATTATCGGGCATTGAATACTTCTAGCGTATTGGTTGAAGTCCTACTGACTACAGGAGTAATCACACAGACTATCAAAAGAATAACAGGAAGGCAAAGCCCGGGCCCTGCCATGGTTAGTGGTAATCCGGGCGGAAATTGGACACTTCTCCCCACTATCAAGGAATATCAAACAAGAACATCTAATTACGATGCCATGCCTTCGGGTCATATGGCTACTTTTATGGCCACAATTACAGTTATTGCTACCAATTATCCAGAAATTAAATGGATAAAACCCGTGGGCTATACATTAATGGGCATTATGGCTTTTGAAATGATGAGCACCAAGGTACATTGGGCCTCCGATTACCCAATTGGCCTTCTAATAGGTTATGTTGTGGGTAAGACAGCAGCAAACAGACGTATAAAGAAAATAGAAAAAAATGAGGGTTTGGGTTTGCAAAAAAGCACCAAGCTGAAAATCGATTTCAGTTCGGGCTTTTTTGATTCATTTCAAACTTATGGGGTTACATTTACTTTTTAAAAAAATATTTAAAACAGATTCTTAGCTCCATTTAGAAACTACAGGTCTCTATTTCGGTTACCCTTAGGGTATTCACCATTCCCTTATCCTTAATAGGCATTGCCGCTAAACTAATAAGCATGTCACCTACATCCAAAAATCCTTTTTTGCAAGCTATACTGTTCACATCTTCTATAGTCTCATCCGTTGAAACATACTTGTCGTAGTAAAAGGCCTTAACACCCCAAAGTAGATTCAATTGGGTCAAAATTCTTCTGTTGGAAGTAAATACCAAAATATGTGCACTTGGTCTCCAAGCCGATATTTGAAA
>RCNB010000622.1_pt1 | contig 23107 bp, 21 predicted proteins | sample 2041321 | NCBI WGS metagenome assembly RCNB01 (sample SAMN09708232, study PRJNA481090) | Marine sediment metagenome, whole genome shotgun sequencing project. | reverse complement strand
GTAATGATACTATAATCATCAAAACCGTCGATTATTTTGAATAGTTCACATTCAAAGTACAAATAAGCACCCTTTATCATTGGCGCATCGATTGTGGTTGCCTTGAAGATTGGTAAGGCCTCGATAATTCCCAATGATTTCGAAATTTGTTCGGATCGTGGGGATGAGCTTAAGGAGGTCGTGACTACTTGGTCTGGCTTTGGAAAACTGACCGAAAATTCCTTGCTTGCCTTCACATTATGATATGTGCCATGCCTAGGCGTACAGACAAAACCAAAATAATTACCAAACCCTAAAGGTGTGGCCATATGTTTTGGTGCAAGATCATACCCATCATTTTCTTTGGTACCTATTACCACCAAAGGAGCGATGGTAAAAAAGCGTTCCCAGATGGGAAGGTTAACATCCAACGAGATTAAATTATCTTTCTTTAAATTATCCATAGGAGATGTAATTGTATTGTACTATCTATAAAAATACGATTGCAAACAAGAGGAAATAATGATTTTGGTCAGGTAGGTTTTTGAAACGGGGTTTACCCATCAAATAGGGGCTCATAAAACGAACGTTTTATAGGGCTATTCTGCCTTCCTAAATGTGAGACATTCGGAAATAATTGTAATTCAGTTTTGGGTTCGATATTGATGAGTTGATTCATGGGATTATGCCCAACAACTGACATGCGTCATACCATCACTCTTTCACTCCCCATAATTTTATCTTTTTAATACCTCTATTAAGTAAATAGGTCTCCAGATATGGAAAAGGATGACAAAATGCAGCAAAAACCTGATTATGTCTTTGAGGTAAGCTGGGAAGTGTGCAATAAACTTGGTGGCATTTATAGCGCGGTGTCGACCAAGGCCCCGTTGATGAATGAAAAATTTGGAGATCATTTTATCATGATTGGTCCCATTCTTTATAAAGGAGAAGGCGGAAACAGAGAATTCTTGGAAGATACCGAACCCTTCAAAACCTGGAAAGATCAGTGCAACGTCGACGGGATTAAATTCAGGGTAGGTCGATGGGATATTCCGGGCAAACCGATTGTCATCCTTATTGATTTTTCGCCCCTATTCATTAAAAAGGACCAAATATTCAGTACGTTGTGGACAAAGAATCGATTGGACTCGCTCTTGGGCTGGTGGAATTATATCGAACCCGCAATGTTCGGGGTGGGATTAGCAATGGTCATTGAAAGTTTTAGATGGTTTTATGTTCATACGGACCAACATGCACTTGCACATTTTTATAAATGGATGACAGGTGCCGGAGTGTTGTATTTAGTAAATTCCGTGGACCAGGTAGCGACCGTCCTCACTACCCATACGACTTTTACCGGTAGCGGCCTTTGCGGCGGCGGGAAACCTTTTTACAGTCAATTCGAAACATACAATGGGGATCAAGTAGCCAAAATATTTGATGTTACCGTCCAGCACTCGTTTGAAAAAACAGCATCGATATCCGCTGATGCCTTTACCACGTAAGTGATAACACCCCACGGGAATGCCACCAACTATTGGGTAAGGCGGTCGATCGATTGACCACCAATGGTTTCGATGATTCTTTTTTACCCCATAAGGATCAATTTGAAGAAAAACGTATCGATTCTAGAAAAAAAATAGTCCATGTAGCTTCGGCTGTTTTAGGATACAAAGTGTCGGAAGATAGTTTTCTGATGGCCACCAGTGGAAGAGATGAATACAAAAACAAGAGTATCGACCTCTTCATCGACGCCTTGGCAGATTTAGATAATAAGGAGGATGTGAAACGTCAGGTAATCGCTTTTATACTGGTCCCCAATGCCCGTACTATTCCTAGACCCGAGGTCGTTGAGGCCATTGCTAGTAGCAACTTTCAAGAAGCAGACGAACTATCGCCACTTACCCATTATTTGCAAAACCCTAGCCAGGATCCCATTCTGCAACAAATCAAGAGACGGGGCCTTTACAACAATCCGGGCTCTAAAGTAAGAATATTAAAAAAACAAAAAATCCCTAAACTGACCTAGGTCGTTTTCAAGCTAAACCTGTCGACATATTTTAGCGCCATAATCAAGAAAGAGATAGTTCTTTGAAAAATATTTGGGTCTAATTCGGGGGAATATTCAAGATCCAATGGAAGGGAAGAAGCAAGACGTTACTTTATACCATTTGAACCGCGATAGGGTTTAGCGATAAGCTCGATTAAGGTCAGTGTAAGCGGTAATTGAATCAGAAAGCATCTTCTAGGAGACCGGAGCATTTAGGTGTTCCGGTTACTTTTCCAAAAAAAATCAGCAAACTGATGTAGGTCATTTCAATCCCAAATGCCATCCCTTAGTTTAGCATCATAATAAAACGATATAGTTCTTTGAAAACGAAGTCCAAACGACTTCAATACATAAAAATTACGACGAGCTTACTATTCGTGGGGAATAGTAAGGTCCGGTATAAGAAGGTGTCGAAAATGCCCCATGCCGTGTGGTTTAAGTTATGGCCTAGCAATAGGTTTCACTCAAAATCATGCTAAATGGTCAACGGTAATTTTGCAGTTTCTTTAAAGCATTGATTCGCATCATTGTAAAGTGGTAAAGGTCATAGTAAAGAAAACGGATGCAGTTGGCACTCCAATCGGTCAGTTAGGTCATTTTAGTGATAAGGTGGTTTAAAGGATTGATTAACGGTATTGATGAATTCCATTTCTTTATGGAAAACAGGTACGCTGATAGCGCACCTGTTTTTTTCTCTTTGACATTAACAAAAAAGGCTTCTAAGCAGCAATCCCTTAGCGGCCATAAACGGTATCGCAACAAGTTCTTTAATCCTGAAATCCAAGCAAATGCGTAGCTAGTACGCTCCGGCTTGGTCTGCATTCGAAAATTAAAGTAAAGCGATACCAGAAAAAAGGACTGGGGCATTCTGGTATTTCGGTCCTTTTTAAAAAACATAACGGAACGGTCGATATCATCGTAAGGCCAGAAAGGGTTCGGATTGTTTTTGTCAAGAAAGGGATACAAATGATATTTATCAGTCTTTCATATTATCTGTAAACATTCCAAGCAATGGCTTTTTAATTTGTTCATGAAACTGACTATTATCATTTCAAAAACGGCTTGCCTTTAGCAATTTAGAGGTCTGATCATTATTTGACTACAAAGCAAAGTTTGTAGCCCAATAAAATTGTGAAATAGTTCACGACTTATAAGAATTACTGTGTATAACCGCTAGTTTATGAAGAATGATTTACATACTGCAAATCGGAAAACTCCAAATATGCTCGATTACGATTCTTTTTACAATAAGTTTAGTTGGGATCGGGAATATAAAAATTTGGAGGGACTCCCCGGAGGAGGAATCAACATTGCCCATGAGGCGGTCGACAGGCATGCAAATAGTGATAGAAGGGATACCGTTGCACTAAGATGGATCCGAAAGGATCGATCTTTTGAAGATATTACCTATGCCGATTTGAAAGAACGGACCTCTCGTTTTGCAAATGTTCTGAAAAAGTTAGGTATAGAAAAAGGAGATAGCGTATTTTCTCTTTTGGGAAGGATTCCATCACTATATATTTCCGCATTGGGCATACTCAAGGTTGGAGGTGTTTTTTGCCCCATGTTTTCCGTGTTCGGCCCGGAACCTGCTTTTCAACGGCTGAGCAAAGGGAAAGCAAAAGTTCTTGTCACCACTACAAAACTATACCAAAAAAAAGTAAAACAGTTGCTGGGTCGTCTCCCATTGCTGCAAACCATTTTATTGGTCGATGCCGAGCAGCACGTAAATGATAAAGTATTGTCCTTACCCCTACTTATGGCCGATGCCTCTGGTCATTACGTGGTTAACAATACACAGCCCGAAGATGCCGCATTATTGCATTTTACGAGCGGTACAACGGGTATGCCTAAAGGAGCTTTGCATGTTCATCTGGCAGTTCTCACTCATTATGTTACAGGAAAATATGTGCTCGATCTTCACAAAGGTGATGTGTTTTGGTGTACCGCCGATCCAGGATGGGTAACAGGTACTTCTTACGGCATCATAGCACCCTTGGTAAATGGGGTTACCAACATTGTTGATGAAGAAGAGTTCGATGCCGCCCGGTGGTATTCCATTCTTGAAGAACACTATGTGAATGTTTGGTATAGCGCCCCAACGGCCATCCGAAGATTAATGCGAATGGATTTAAAGCCACTCGATAGCTATGATCTGTCCGCACTGCGCTTAATCCATAGTGTTGGAGAACCCCTACAGGCGGAAGAAGTAATCTGGGGCAAAAATACATTTGGAATGCCGATTTGCGATAACTGGTGGCAAACCGAAACCGGAGGTATCATGATTGCCAACTATGCATCAATGGAAGTTCGGCCAGGATCAATGGGCAAGCCTTTACCGGGGATTGAAGCTGCAATTGGAGCAATTGAAGGGGAAGATATACGCATCCTAACAAAACCCGGAGAACAAGGTCATCTTTTATTAAAAGCCGGGTGGCCGTCTATGTTCAGGAACTATTTGGATGAAGAAGAACGTTACAAAAAGTGCTTTAAAGGAGAATGGTACATTACCGGTGATCTTGCAAAGAAAGATGTCGATGGTTACTACTGGTTTGTGGGCAGGGCCGACGATATTATTAAAACATCCGGTCATATGGTCGGGCCTTTCGAAGTGGAAAGTGCATTGATGGAACATCCCGCAGTCGCCGAAGCGGCCATTATTGGAAAACCGGATCCTATTATCGGTGAATTGGTCAAAGCTTTCGTTGTTTTGGAGTCCGGATTCGAAGCGAACGAAAAAACCGAGTTGGCCATCAGGGGGTTTTCGCGCAAAAAATTAGGTCCCGCAATAGCACCAAAGGAAATTGAATTTATCGACAGTTTACCCAAGACGAAGAGCGGTAAGATACTGAGAAGGCTTTTAAAGGCTCGAGAATTGGAATTGCCGGAAGGTGACACGTCAATATTGGAATAAGATGGAAGAAAAAAAAATACACGCAGGTTTGATAATAGACAAGAAAAAAGGTCTTGAGCTGCTACATAAGATGCTCTTGATCAGACGGTTCGAAGAGAAGTCTGCCGAAATGTATACCAAAGAGAAAATCCGTGGTTTTCTGCACCTGTATATTGGAGAAGAAGCAGTTGCCGTGGGCGTTATGGAGTCATTGACAGCAAGTGATAATATACTAAGTACCTACCGCGAACATGGCCATGCCTTGGCCCGTGGAGTAGATCTGGGGAGCATTATGGCCGAGATGTACGGCAAACAAGAGGGCTGCAGCAAAGGGCGTGGAGGGTCGATGCACCTGTTTGATACCAAAAAAAGATTTTTCGGTGGTAATGCGATTGTTGGCGGTCATTTACCGCTCGCAGTGGGCATGGGATTGGCTTCTAAAAAACAGCAACAGCATAATTTAAGCTGCTGTTTCTTTGGGGAGGGCGCTATCGCTGAAGGAGAATTTCATGAATCGATGAACTTGGCCGCGTTATGGGAATTACCCGTTCTTTTTCTCTGTGAAAACAATCTGTACGGCATGGGAACGGCACTACGTTTTTCGCATTCCGTTCCCGAAGTCGAAAAAAAGGGAGCGGCCTATGGGGTTGAATCGGCTGCAGTCAACGGAATGGATGTTCTAGAAGTGATGAAAGCGGCGAAGAAGGCTACAGCATATATTAGGTCAACGGGAAAACCATATTTTCTGGTGTGCAATACGTACCGTTTTAGGGCACACTCCATGTTCGATGCCGAGCTGTATCGCGAGAAATCGGAAGTTGAAGCCTGGAAAGAACGCGATCCCATTTCGACATTACAAACTAAATTATTAAAAGACGGATTAATCACTCAGGATGACATAGATACCATTGAGCAAAAAGTGAAAGGTGAAGTGCAGAATGCGGTCGATTTTGCCGAAAAAGGAACTTTCGAATCCGTACAGGACCTAACAAAATTTGTTTATAGCACCTAAGAATGACAGATACAAAGACAGCAAAGATCACCTACAGGGAAGCACTCAAGCAGGGACTTCGAGAAGCCCTCATCAATAATGAAAAAGTATTCTTGATGGGTGAGGATGTGGGGCGTTATGGAGGAGCTTTTGCAGTAAGTAAAGGATTTCTTGAGGAATTTGGTGCAGATCGCATTATGGATGTTCCCTTATCGGAATCAGGTTTTGTAGGTGCGGGCATAGGGGCCGCTTTGGGCGGAATGCGTCCGATCGTAGAGGTCATGACGGTCAACTTTAGCCTACTTGCGCTGGATCAGATCATTAACAACGCGGCAACCTTACTGCATATGTCAGGAGGGCAGATTAACGTACCCGTAGTAATCCGTATGAACTCCGGAATAGGCAATCAACTTGCAGCCCAGCATTCGCATAGCTGGGAACCTTTTTATGCGCATGTTCCCGGATTAAAAGTGGTTTCCGTCGGAACGCATGAAGATGCAAGGGGAATGCTCGCGACGGCACTGAATAGCCCTGATCCCGTTATCATTTTTGAATATACCTCCTTGCTCAATACGCAATCGGAAATTCCTTTAAACGCCGGCCCGGTGGATATTGATAAGGCCAAGGTACGAAGAATAGGAAAAGACTTATCGATTATCACGTATGGCCCTGGGGTATACAAAGCATTGGCTGCGGCCGAAGAATTGGCCACGTCAGGAATTGATGTGGAAGTAGTAGATCTTCGTAGCCTCAATCCTATCGATAACAGGACGATTATGGATTCCGTGGTCAAAACGCATCGGGTCTTGATCGTGGAAGAAGCTTGGCGATCGGTCAGTATATCCTCCGAGGTCATCTCCCGAATCATGGAGCATGCTTTTTTTGAATTGGATATGCCCATACAGCGACTTTGTGGTGTTGAAGTCCCTATTCCCTATGCCAAGCATTTGGAGGACGCATCGATTCCACAGAAAGAAGATATTGTTGACACGGTTTTAAAAATGATGCCACATGATCGAGTTTAATATGCCGAGCCTAGGTGCCGATATGGAAGATGGAACGCTTGTGGAATGGCGGGTCAAGCGCGGCGACAAAGTACAACGTGGAGATATTGTGGCAGACATAGATACCCAAAAGGGATTGATCGAAATAGAGGTTTTTGATGAAGGAACGGTGGATCAATTGATGATCAAGGAAGGCGAAAAAGTTCCGGTCGGTACCGTAATGGCCTTGATTATACCAGAAGGGGAATCCGTCCCGGTCAAGAAGGAAACCGAAATAAAGGAAACAAAGAAAAAGAAAACCGAAGTTAAAAAGAGGGCGGTCATAGCACCCGAAAAACATGTCTTTACCGACCCATCCGCCCGAATAAAGATCTCTCCTTTGGCAAAGAAGATCGCAAAGGAAGAGGGAATCGATATTTCCAGCTTAAAGGGAACCGGGCCAGAAGGCAGCATAACAAAAAATGATATTGAACGGGTTGTTGAAATAAAAAAGAAATCGCTTGAAGAAGCTCGCGAAAATAAAAAGGAATTGGCCTCGCAAGGCGTACGATCGGCCATTGCTTCAGCAATGAGCAAATCAAACCGAGAAATCCCCCATTTTTATCTGGAGGCAAAGATTGATATGTCCAAAGGGTTGGCGTGGTTAAAAGAGATAAATAAGAAAAGGGAGGTAAAGGATAGATTGCTGGTCGTTGTGCTGTTAATTAAAGCAATGGCCAAAGCTATACAGAAGGTACCGGAAGTCAATGCATATTGGGAAAACGGTCTGCAGTTGAAAGAGGCCATCAATATCGGATTTGCCATTTCGTTGCGACAGGTTGGCCTCGTGATCCCGGCTATCCATAACGCCGAACAAAAATCCCTATCCGAATTAATGTCGGTTTTAACAGATTTGATTCCACGTGCCAAAAAATTAAAATTAAGAAGTTCGGAATTGAGCGAATCTACCATTACCCTAACGAATATTGGCGAAGGAAATGTAGCTACCGTTTATGGGGTCATCTATCCCCCTCAGGTTGCCATCGTAGGATTTGGGAATATTACCGATGAGGCATGGGCCGAAAACGGTATCCTCAGCTCCCGTCCCATTATTCATGTTACCTTGGCCGCTGACCATAGGGCCATCGACGGTTATCTGGGAAGCCGGTTTTTAAATGCGATAAAAGACCATCTTCAAAATCCTTCAGAACTATGACAGATCAAGAGATAAAAACAAGCATTTTTCAACTACTGTTTAAAATTGCGCCAGATGTTGATCCGTCAGCATTGGAAATGGATGATAATATAAGAGATACGCTCGGTATCGACTCCTTTGATTTCCTACAATTTATCATTGGTCTCGATGAGCTATTGGGAATTAAAACCCCAGAAGAGGATTATGGCAAAATGACTACACTAAAAGCTTTGATTACCTATATAGAATCCACAAAACAGGAAAGAACAGAATAAACTATGCCTATCACAAGGCAAGTACTACTCACCATTTTATTTCGTAGGCCTGAACTTAAACTTTTGCCCTCCGATCAAGGCCTCGTACATGAGGCCCGCTTTCGTCAGGGTGAACACCGTCACCCCATTTTGATAGGCCACATTCGCAGAAGCACCCAAGGTTACTGCTACAGCAGAAACCTGGGCCACAAATTTAAGTTTTTCCTTTTTAAACTTTTTCATAGCCTTCTCGTCTTCAAAGAATATCACTTCGCTATACGCCTGTCCTCCAAACTGAAATCCTACTGTTATCTGGGTCATATTAACCTTGCCAATGACCTCATCGTTTTGAAGGACAACATCTGATCTATGAGCTCCGCCCGCACCGACCGCGCCTTTCCCAATACCAGGGAAAACAGCATACCCGTAGGCCTCTTAAAAGAAAATCTCTAATCCCTGTCTTTTTCCTTGAACAATTTCATCGTCTTTATAGCTTTTGCTTCAGCCCCCTGACCCCATCCGCCTATTTGTTCCTGTGCAGACAATACCATTCCCATTAGGAGTACCGTTAGACTTAAAAGGTCTCTTCTTAGCATTACAGTATTCATAATCCTTTTTTCAAGATTTATAACAATACGGTTCATTTGGATATCTATATTTCAGTGAATCTCGAAATAAATATAGTACGGTCATGATGTGTTGGATTGCGCTATTTTTCACTGACCTCCATGATGCCAAAAACATTGCCTTTGGTATCCTTGCATCCAGCAATAAACCCAACGTCGGAAATGACGGACTTGGATTCAATAAGATAGTACTCTGTAGGGCCCGTAGGGAATTTTCCAGCCAAATAATTTTTCATAAAAATTCTTGGCACTGAGGATATCTTCCGCTGAAATATCGAAATATATGATGGAAGCCATTTTTTGATGTTTTCAATATTGATGAACCTATTCAAACAAGTTTTATCATTGTTTAGAACCCACGGTGACCGTAGCATTGCCATCGCCCACCATAACCATCACAGTAAGTTTTCCTTTTTCTCCAGCGAGATGGCCACCGGTTCCTGCAGTAGTAGTGTATTTTATTTCAAAACCTTCCGATTCCAGCTCCTCCTTGTATTTCTGCAAAGCGGTTTGGGGGACATCCTCAAAGATGACCACCCAGTTTTTGGCATTATTCATTTCTTGCGTCGTAACGCTGATTACTTTGCCCTCTTTAAATTCCGGTACGTCGCCTGGAAGTTCCTTGGGCCAACTATCTACGGTAGCATCGGTGGTAAAGGTGCCCTCATCCGTTTCAATGGTTATTTTCTCATCATCGATATCAACTATGGCATTATCACCGATCGACTTTTCTATGATTTTTTCACTGGTCTTTTCCGCAGCTCTCTTACAGGATGTTAATACAGTTGCTGTACCAATAATGAGAAATACCGCTATTGCGTACTTAAAATTGGATTTATTCGAATGTCTCATGGGATATTGTTTTAGAATGAACACTATTTGCATTAAGGGTAGAATAAAATTCCACGGCAATATCATCAAAATTATGATTCCAATAAACCCTCTACAATGATGTAGGTCATCTTTATTGGCTGACAATAATCATTGTATTACAAGCATGTTGTGTACAATTATGGAGGAAACGTTTCACTCCTTTCAAATAGAAAATAATGGACACTACCAAAAACGTGATTTTTGCCTTAGATCCAAGTAAAGCCTTTGGTTCAATGGCCGCAGAAGTAATAGGCATGACCCTGAGTGAACATGAAGAAAGGGACTTTCCCGAAGGGGAACACAAGATACGTTCCTTGGTCGATGTGCAGAACAAGCGTGTATTCATTGTTTACAGCCTTTATGGAGAACCCGTACTAACGGTCAATGACAAACTCTGTCGACTGTTGTTCTTTATCGGTTCGTTAAAAGATGCGGGGGCGTCAGGGGTGACGGTAATCGCTCCTTATTTATGCTATTCCCGAAAAGACAGGAAGACAAAGAGCCATGACCCGATTACCAAACAATATGTTGCCCGTTTGTTTGAAGCCATGGAAACGGACAGGTTCGTGACCTTGGAAGTGCACAATATGCAGGCCTTTGAAAATGCTTTCCGAATTCCTACAATACATTTGGAGGCCAAGGCCTATGTTGCCTCCTATTTTGTTCCGTTATTAAAAACCCAAGAAATGGTTGTCTTATCCCTGGATAGCGGGGGATAAAACGTGCCGTGGTATTTGCACAGGCGCTCGAAAAACAACTAAAAAAACCCATTCCAGTTGCCGTAATTCACAAAATCCGGAGTGAGGGAATCATCGGGGGGTACTGAGCAAGTCTTTGGTGACGTTCGTGCCAAAACGGTAATCATTATAGATGACCTTATCAGTTCGGGCTCTACACTACTGCGAGCGGCAAAGGCGTGTAAAAAAGACGGAGCGAACAAAGTCTATGCCGCAGCGGCACATGGTGTTTTTTCAACTGGGGCGAATAAAACACTAAAAGATCAGGCATTGGATAAAGTTGTAATAACAAACAGTATTCCGCCCATACGGCTGGAAAAGGAAATCCTGGAACAGAAGTTCGACATCGCCGATGTTGTGCCTTTGGCAGCGAAACTGCTTCATGAACTACTGTTGTAACCTACTAATTTCCCAGCCTTGTCCAGGAATTCTTGCCGCAACTAGATTTTTCGAAAGTATTCTGGAGTGGATGTCAGGAAGTACGTATCGCTTCTTGTTCATATGGATATCTTCCCGCGTGCCAAGAAATTCCTCGATTTTACCAGTAGGCGCAACAAAAACATCATCAAACCCATAGTTATAAATCTTTAATTTGAATTCTTTGCTCCCTTTGAACATTTTAATAAACCGTATTCCTGTGGCATATCCTTGACTAAACTGTGAGACATTCAAAAACTGGGGCTCGGTAATTGTTTTGCCTTCTCTGTGAATGAATCCAAAGACAGTAATACCGCGTTCCATCTTCTTGACTAAACATTTCCCTTCCTTATAAGTGGGATAGCGAACCCCAGTAATATCAGGTTTGGAGGTATCTGCATCTTTGTTCCAATGCAAATCGTTCCTAAAATCGATAACCAAGGTGCCCTTTTCATTGATAAATCCCCATTGGTTTCCTTTTCTCACCGCCGCCAAACCTTCTCTGAAAGGCCCTATTTCGTCGATTCCTTTAATCGTCTGGGCAACTAGGACTATTGGTAGGATCAGCAATGCGATAATTGATATAATACTTTCTTTCATAACCTTAGACTTTTGAGTATGTCATAAGATATCGACCCCATATCTAATAGAAAATAATGTGGGTCATCCACTAAAAAAGTACATTGAATTTTTATCTCATAGGACTGATACATATCAGTGTAAAACGAATATGGAAATTCTTGTTTCAAAATTATCCTGTCCAAGGAAAAGGAAATCGTGGGTCACACAAAGCGGGGCATGCCGTGGTAATCTGGTATTTGGAAAATATGGACTCATTGGTTAGGAGATCCATCATCCCTGGGGGGAAATCAACCCTACCGCTCCCAAATTACCAAAATGGAGAATGACCTAAGAAAAGTCGAACGCGGAGAATTGACAGGAAGTATCAATGCCATTGATAACCAATAAAGGATCGATAAACAATTCCAAGTAAGTTCGAGAAGATGACCGGTTTGCATACATAGGCCATCAAACTGACACAAATCATTTTCCCAGCTAATTATAATACTTACTTTCCTACACGTTAAAATATCTACGTACATTTTTTATCCGTCTTATACACGGTTCGCCTTGGAATATTTACGGTCACGATATGCTAACCATTTACCGAGTCGCATAAGATAGTCGGTCATTCAAAAAACTAAAAAGTATTTACTATGAAAACACTACTCTCTCTACAAACAGAAAATGAATCTATCTTCGATGGTTCAGCAAATGGTACGCCCCTACAAATTGTGGGAAAAATAACCAGTACAGAAAATAAGGACACTTTCAAGATTACAAAAGGTTTTATTGGATTGGGTTCTAGTTCAGAACTCAAAAATTTGGATTCCTTCACGCTCGAGGCGACCATTAATCCTACCGCCCTGGCTCGCAATAGGCAAAACATTATGGAATCGCAGAACCCCCCACTAGCCTTATACATTGATAATAAAGGTCATTTGAACGGAAGTGTACATGTCAAAAATGAAGGCTGGGTTTCCCTAAAAAGTAAAAGACGCCTAAGTGCCGGAAAATCACAACATATTGTTTTCTCTAGAAACTCCCGAGGTAAAATGATATTGGAAATTAACGGCAAAAAGGATAATGAAATGACGAAACAGGGCCCTTTGGCCGCTGTGGGCGATCAAAGTTTTAGAATTGGGGCAGGTGCTGCCCGTAGCAAACATCAATTTAAGGGAAGTATCGGGAACATTAAGATACGGAAAGGTGCTTTCACTACTGCCCATATGAGAAAACGGGTTAGGGCAGCAAGAAGATTGGAAAATGCGATTAAAGCCAAGATAGGGGCCCATGCCCATGTTCAAGTTAATCCCAGTTTAGATGAGAGCCATGCGCGTTTACAACCGATAAAAGACATCATGAATGCTGCCGGGGTCGAAAAAATCAGTGATTTAAGCACCTTAAAACTTACGGTTCCCACTGCCATGTCTAAGGGAAAGGTGTTGATCGCCGCAAAAAAATCGAGTTCGGCAATCATTGATTGGAAGGCTTTGGCTACCAAATTTCAAACATTGAATACCCTTCAAAAGAAATCATTTCTCGCAAAATATGTTACCAATAGGAATAGCTCCAACATTTTAAAAGATGCAAAGGTGACTGCGCCTCGCAGACCTGCGACCACAACTATGTTAACACATGGGCTACCTCTTCGTATCACTACGGCGTTTGATAAGATTCATGGAGGGGTTAGAATCTCTAAAAGATTCATAAGGGCCAATCCTAGGGTGGAAGCTTTCCGGGAAAGAAACAGGATTACGGACTACATCGAAATGGATAAAACCGAACTGACGGTTGTCAACAAAGCCAAACTCTTGGAAGATCTTAAGTCCAGATCCCCAGAAAAACTACCCATGTTAGGAAACGTACCGCGATTATTGCTGTTGCAGACATTACCGGTAAATAGTTCCGTAATTATTGCTGGAACACTCGATCTAAGCAATACGCAGTTGATTATTGAACCGGATGTTGAAAAGCTATACATCATAGCAGAAAAGGTCATATGTGGGCCAAATGCAAAAATCACCTGGAGAAAACCCGGAGGCAATACACCCGCAAGACTGAATAATCTTGACTTGGATGGTCGCGGCTGGAGCGGAGTGTACACGAAATCAGGATCACGGGATGGTCTGGACGGAGATAATGCTAGGCCCGGTGGTGGCGGAATCAATGGAGCATTAGGTAGAAATGCACCGCATATTGAATTATGGATAAAAAACCTGACAAATGTTCCTTCAGTGGATTTGAATGGAGAGAATGGTATTAAAGGAGGAAAAGGTCAACAAGGTGGTAAAGGAGGTAACGGTGCCAACGGCAAAAATGGAACGTACAGATGGGTATGGACTCCTTTTGGCAATGTTGAATGGTGTGATGACGACCCCGGGGATGGTGGCGACGGCGGAGATGGTGGTCTCGGGGGAAATGGCGGTAAAGGTGGAAGCGGGGCAAATGGCGCAAAAATTACAATCGGTGTTTTAGATGGCACCTTGGCCGCAACCGTTACCGCAGGCCAATTTCGATGGAAGAATCAAGGAGGACAAAAAGGAAGAGGAGGAGACTCAGGTCGAGGTGGAAACGGAGGTCGTGGAGGTTCTCGAGGCTATACAACGCATTGTGATCAAGCTAAAAATGGCCATAATGGTGCACAAGGTCAACCCGGAACCATCGGGGCCGATGGAAGTCGAATTGGATCCGACGGTATAGATCGATTCTTTGAATTTTCTCAGGAAGCATGGGATGATATGATGACGAGACCATGGATTACTGAAATCTCGCCGAATGAGGTTTTTCCGGGCAATACGATAAAGATCAAAGGCAGTAGATTTACCGATAACGATAGGGTGGTACTTGTGGGCGTTACTACTTTAGTGCCGACAATTAATCCTGATGATAGTTTGTCGGTTACCATACCTCTGAATATATCAGGAGGAACCAAGTCGGTATTTGTTCGTCGTGCTTTCGATAATACCGAGAGCAATCGTATTCCCATCCGCATTAAACCCCAATTGGACACCTTGCCCGCTACGCTTGCCCCCCGGGCAAATATCACGATATTGGGAAGGGCCTTTTTACCAAGTGCCACCGTGCTGATTAATGGGGATGCAATACCCGGGATCGTAAATGCTACAGGTACTCAAATTGAATTTCAAATGATCGGAACCGGAGGTACAGGAAGTTCTGGTGGGTCCGTTACCGTTTCGGTACGAAACCCTGATGGTCTGGTAAGCAATTCACGTACGGCCGTTATGCCAAGGATCCTTGAGATTCCTTTTACATTCGGTGCCCATGACCTGCCTTTTAATAATCCTGATGACGGCGTTCCTTCGTGGGGTACCTACGAAGATACCTTTGGTGCCGCTGAAGTCTGGCATGAACAGCTAGACCCAATATTCGGGCATCCAATATTAACAGGGGCCTACTACTTCTTCTATGAATATTTTTTGAAGGGAAAAGGGAATGGAGGCCTTGCTACCGGGTTTTGTACTGCCATGGCCTGTTTTGTAGCTGACAAATTGTGGACGGGTAGCACAAGTGCCCACACCACCACCAAAGCAAGTATCCACAAATGGTTGACCGCTGTTCATGGTAAATTGCTAAGCCGCGAATCTTTAATTCATTTCCACGATCAAAGCCAACAAGGAATTCCACACATCGAAACGACGGCAAGAGCCATCGAACGCACCTTTTTAACCGGGTGTGACCGAAATGTGGCCCCGTTACTTTTCTTTATTCCTTCAGGTGCCATTTGGGATTCGGGCTATATCGATAAACTAGGTGAAACACATTGTATCATGCCTTACCGTTTCGTATATCCGGAAACCCACCCCGGGCCGTCTCTAAGTGCAGATGGTAGCACAACGGTTTCCAGCCTTGATGGTGTGCAACTGTATTGTTGGGATTGCAATCACCCTTCAAGTGCCAATTGCCTACTCCAATTTAGGGTACAGGGGGGCGTTTTGCATTATTCCTATACAACGAATGGAAGCGCTAAATTCGATAGTTCCCAAGGAATCACCTTAGGCCATTGGACCAATGGCGGTTATTTATTGGCCGATCATGATTTACCTTTTGGTGGGCCATTTGGGCTTACCAGTTTTATCATTGACTTCCTTCTCAGTCCGGCCGATCTTGAAATTACCGATGAAAACGGATTACGCGTGGGCAATTTCAACAATATGATCTTTAGTGAAATACCCGACAGTCATCCCGCATATCTCATCAAAGGGGCATACTTGCTTCCTGTGGGTCAAAATCTTACCCGAAAGATTGTTGGTAATGCCACTGGCAACTATTCTTTTAATAGCCTGATGCCCGATGGTACGACTATAAAATTGGAAGATGTGCCCACGAAGTCCGGGCAAAGAGACACGCTGATTATCAACAATGATGCTTCACAGATCCGATTTACGCCACATGAGGAAAAGAATTTCACCATGACTTTCTCAAAAATGGTAGGAAATCAGATGAGAGCACTTGCCTTAAGTGGCATCGGGGGAGGGCCCGGAACGGATATCGATGTCACCATAGCCCCCGATTTGAGCATTTTTAGACTGGGTAACCGGAGTACCGTCAAAAATGTGGCGGTAAAAGCATTCTCAATTAATAAATCGACCAATCTACCTGTCAACAAAAATGCAGCAGTGGCTTTACCGAAAAATCATGATCTGATTGTTACGGTGGCCAATTGGAAAACGTTGGATTTAAAATTGGAGACCCTTGCTTTCTAAAGATACCGGGCACTAGGGTAAAAATCATATTGAAAAGGGCCAAAGAAGCGAGATAAGTTCTTGAAGTTCTGGCTTAAAAGGTTTATCAAGATTGGCCCTTTTACATATGATACGAGTGCTGCTCCCAGATAACCTTTGCTTTGGCCTATTCAACATAATTTTTAAAAAAAAGCGTGAACATAATGCCGATTCCCTAAATATAAAGGAAATGTTGGTGGTATAAAATGAACTAACCGGAACATTGTAGCTTAATAAGAGCCATTTAACTTTCAATCATGGAAAAACCAATTGCCGATTTACACTGCCACCCCAGTCTTAAACCAACCGGAAATAAAGAAATCAAGGACCTATGGGTAGGTACCACGAACAAGGGCGTTTGGAATTTCTTCAAAACTTTAAGCGTGCGCAGAGGACTTATACGGGGCATTTTAAAGCATATAGCTACCTATTCCCAATCCAATCTTGACAATTGTTACCGGGGCGGTAATCGCCTTTTGGTCTGTTCCATCTATCCTTTTGAGCGACCCTTCATGCAACCTTCACGGCCATTTTCAAAGAGTACGGCGATTCAAAAATTCATATTGCGGATGATTTTTGGAAAACGGATCAAAAGAAAGATCGATAGAAAAATAATCGAGCTCTTGACGGGAATATCAAAAGAAGCCGCAGAACGCTATTTGCGTGAAATCTATGAATCGGGAACAATAAACTATTTTGATGATTATAAAAGGGAATATCACTATCTAAAGGAAAGTAACCAATCAAAATCTACAAATGAAGAATTCAACGCGCAACCCGCATTTGAACTGGTAGGGAATTATGAAGAATACCTCGAAAAAAAAGCGGCCAATATTATCTGTGGCATTATTACCATAGAGGGGATGCACGCCCTTGCCCAATATAACAAAAGTGATTTATTTGAAAAGGAAAATATTACTGATTTGTCGCCCCAAAATCGAGTGGCCCTTGAAAACAGTTTTAAAGACAATATCCAAGAAATAAAAACTTCGGGGCACTTTCAATACAAACCGTTTTTCATCACCTTTTCACATCATTTCAATAATCTTATTTCCGGGCATGCCAAGAGTTTTGCAGATGCCACCTCCCGAATTAAACCAGGATTTGCAGATGTTTTTGATCAAACAAAAGGCATGAACAAAGGGATGTCCACTTTTGCCAAGGAATTGATTGTTGGCCATCTGTTATCTAGGGAAAACGGGGCCCGGATCTTAATCGACACCAAGCATATGTCCTTAAAGGCAAGAGATGATTTTTATGGTATTGTCAGTCAATTTCAACAGCGGGGAGATGCGGTTCCCATCATTTGTAGCCACACTGCGGTAAACGGGATCGCGACCCGGGAAGCGGCAAGGAAGCAACCCGATATCAACCGATATGAAAAGAAGGCCTATGTGAGTAAATACGATATCAACCTCACGGATCAGGATATACAGGAAATCTTTGATACCGATGGCATCATTGGCATATGTATGCACGACGGCAGAATGCCCGGCGGTAAATTCAAAAAATATTTTAAAAGGATTTCCAAAATGTTTAAATCAAAGGAATCTAAAAAACGGATTCACGCCCAGATGTTTCTTACCAATGTATTCCACATTTTGAAGGTGAATTTAATTCATATCAGAAGAATTAATCAAGATAATCCTGGTAAGCAAATAGCTGAAATAGAAGCCTGGAAAACCATTAGCCTGGGAACGGATAATGACGGGATAGTAGACCCCTTCGATCATTTTAACACGGCGGCAAAACTTAGAGATTTTAAATTGAAATTAATCGATTCTATAAAATGGAACGACAAACCCTTCATGAAAAAATATAAGATCCTTTCCTTGCCTTCAGAGCATCCTTTTACACAAAAAGAACTAACGGATCTATTATTAGGGTTGACCCCAGAGGAAATCGCAGATCAGATTTTTTACGATAATACGCATCGGTTTCTCAGTACTTATTTTACGGTTACGTATTTAAATAGGCAGCGAATTGTATGAATAAATTGAAATAACAATAAGTGTAAGCCACCACATTGTAACGAGCTACAACTATTTTAGTAGTTGGTGTTTTTGCTAACAGTATTATTTTTGGCATTTACCCCTTCAATTCTAAACTCTTAAGCAGCATTATATTTTATTCATATAATTGTCATCTTTCCTTTATCAACTTGCAGGATTATTCTTCACAATACATGATTTACATCATTGTTTATTGAGACACTCAGGCATACTTTAGTTCAATATTTAAAACTCAAGGTAATGAAGGAAATTAAGAGAGGGCATAGAGAAATACAAAATGGAAAAGCAGATGTCACTGGATTCTGGCCAAAAAGGATAATGGGTCAAATCATCATGGTAATTTTCTTCGTTAGTCTGAATGTTGGGCACGCCCAATACAAGTTGATAGCAGAGCTCTATTATCTTTCTATGCAATCACCGAAGGAGACAGATCAATTAATTGAAGACAATCAAGAGCTGTTTGATACTCGGTTCTTTAGTCATCTTGCTGAAGTAAGAGAAATGGCAGGTATCAATGGCACCAATAATGGTAAATATTGCGACGCAATCATTGACCACAAAAGACAAGCTGAGTGCCGTCAGCAAAACTGGGCAGTGGGTATATACTTTTGGACGCTTTCAATAGAACAGTCAATTGTGGAGCAAACCCCATGGGAACTGACTATCTCTGGGAAAGCAGCGGTCTACGGAAGGCAATTATGTGAGCCGTTGGGGACTTGTGCATTGCCTGAGGGAGTTTCCAAAGAAGTTGCCAAATCACTCGTCATTTACTGAGTGACATCGAAGAATGGTTTAAAAAGGATAAAGCCATGTGTTTTTTCGGCCTCCGTGCTCAAGGTATGCAGAAATCTAAGAAGTGTATGGAAACCATAGGATGGTTCCTAAATTTTATTCCATCTTTCAAATCCTTTTAAAATTTGATTAAGGCCTGAAATATTATCTATTTTTTACACATAGTAATGACTTGTTATAGTGTTAGAGTTATAAAAACATTGCACGGCCAAAAAAATTTTGGGCTATCTAATAGCCTATTAGGACGTGGGAATTGGTTAATCAGGTGCCTGATTTAGCGAGGAGTGTTGAAAGTAAAAAATTTGCAGGGTGCCAGCTTTTCTTTAAATGAAACAATGAAGCCGTTGGTTTGTTAGTGAGATGGTTGGGGGAATCCTTTTGAACTCCTTTCCATAGACCTTTCAGGGTTTCCTCTAAAAAAATCAAATTAGTGGTTTCGTCTATTAGAAAAATTACTTTTTTTAAGGGCACAATATCCAAAAGCTGTTCCAATTCATAAATACAACCATGATTTGAGCTTGAAAAGCTACGTAAGTCCATTAATACTACGTCACTTCGCCTTGACAGCTTCCGCATGGTAATTTTCCAATTATTAGTTCTACAAAAAAATTCATTAACTCGAAATCTTCCATCGGGATCCGGCGCCAAATCCATCGAAGAAATTCGCCGTTCTAAATCCGATATATCATTCACAAATTGCCTTGATAATCTTCCTCCCATAAAATCTAAGAATTCGTGTAGTTCTACTGAACTTGTCATAAGATCAGGGCCGGAAATAATGCTAACACTTCCAATCCAACGCCACCATTTTGAAAGCCAATAAAAAAACTGCTCACTGCGTCTTCCAAGATTAAACACTCTTAGATATAAAAGTCTAGGGGCCTCACTAGTAGTTTTCAATCTTCGTGCTCCCCATCTAACCCCAAAATTAACAAGCAATTTATAAACTAAAAACGCCAAGGCTGCCGAAAGGCCCCAAATCATACTTTCAAAAGCTACTGCAATTGATTGTGTCATTCCAAAAATAAGCCACAAGATATCTATAGAAAATGACTGACTACTAAATCTTTTTTCTTGATACCTTACTCCTAGTTTTTTTAAAATATTCCATCCTAAAAATCCAAATACAAATAGGGCAAAAATCAGAATCAAAACAAACAGGGGTTTAGCACGTAACTCAAAGGCACTTCCTAGTTCTACAATTCCCCACAATACAATTTGATTGTCAATTACTAAAACTAAGGTCAATAAAGCACCTCCTACCGCCAAAATTATAAGCGCCAATACCATAGATCCAACTGCACGGATTTGTTTTTGTAATGCTACTATGATCAATAGGGAAGGCAAGGCATTAATATACAACCAGAAGAGTGCTAATTCCCAAAATCGGACTTCGGAGTTGCGAATTACTACAATTGATGCCACAGTAAACAAAACGGCTAAGTTGATTATAATAATGCGGCCTAGTTTGCGACCATCCAGAACCGATAGAAAAGTAATGGTGAGAACAGCTGGCCAACTATAACAGATCAGCAGCCATAAGAATAGGGTCATACTAAATACAAGTTCTGTATCAGCAACCATTAAAGCCATAGTCATAATTAGGGCATAAGCAATACCAGCAGTACTATAAATAGCCATGAGGGTGCGTATAGATTTTCGAGCGCGTGCATGAAAAGGCTTTACGTGTTTATTTTGTAAAGAATCTTTAGTTAAAGTTTTAATTTGCAATTCTGATTCCGATAGTGTTGTAACTATTTCTTTTTTATTAGGAGGTGAAAGGTCATTGCCAGTAATCTTGACCATACCTTTCACTGTGGCTTTCTTATAAAGTCTCAAGAGAAACCTAGATACTACAGCCGTTAGTACCACGGAAATAATCAGCAGGAAGGGCAACATAGGGAGTATTTGTTTGATAGCATCCATCTTTCTACGCCGTGGTTTTAATATTTACTAAGCCTAATTATAGAATACTGTTTTAGAACTTGTCCTTTTTTATTCCTCATTATTTTGTTCAAAATCTTGCATCTTTTAGGATCAAGGATATTAATGTATAATCCTACTTACTTCTTTTTATTTATGAAGGTAAACCTCCATCGATTATTGATTAAAATATTTTGTTTTCAAAAATTATATTTTGGTGAAACTCAATTTCATATTGCTTTATTTACATCAATTCCAATTCCAACGTATAGGTAAGCCTCTGAGTTACGTCATGCTCCGATTTCAGGATTCCTTTGAACGCAACGTTCTCTTCATTGAGAAGGTCAAAAGTGGCCGATTTAAATTGCTCGTCAAACGTTCCGACCAATCCAAGGTATTTTCCCTCTCGACGCTTTAGGGTCATGCTGAGCTTATAGTGCCCAGATTTAAGCTTCAACTCCAAAAACGAAGGACTCTGATCAGGCTTTCTGACAGCATTTTGATGCTGCAACCAAGGACGCTGCTGCTGCATTTGCGGAGAAACTGTCGGCCTGACGGCGACCCCTATTGTTCCGCTAGGCACCACATTCCAGAAACGTACATCTTGTGGCCCTTTTAAGGCTACAAAAAGATAAATCTCATTCTTAAAACTCCAAGTAAACGGGACCTCAAAAAACATTCTAAAGGTACCCAATGAGCCCCCCATAGTTTCTACCAACTTTTGCACATCACTCTTAAAATGACTATCGGTGAGTTCAAGACCATGAAGTTTGTGCAAGGCAGCGATATCTTTCGGCAGGTCTTTCTTGGCTGGCATCGAGGCTCCACCGACAATTACGGGAATCACTTTTTTTCCTTGATGCAAAGCAGCCGCTAGTTCCAGTCGCACGAAGTCCTTGGCATCCTTGGTACTTCTTTTTTTTAAGGCGGAAAGCCAGGTAGGGCCGATTATCACCAGAATATAATCAAAGGATTGGATGGCCTCATCGATCGCTTTTTTAAAATCCTCTCCCGGAACGATACTTTTGATATCCCTAAATACTTCTCCATCTTTAAAGAGCAGTTCAAGATGATCGACAAGTCGGCCCACATAGGGGCTACTGTCTTCCCGTCGGTAGTTGATGAAAATTTTTGCCATTCTTCAGTAGTATCAATACGCAATCTAAAATGAATTCCAGAAATAACCCATGACATAGATCAGCCACTTTCCGAGATTAACCGCTCCTGTCCCTTGCCTTTTACCATCCATAAAAAATACGATACCATCCATACAACCATGTAGTCTATCATTTAATTCTTTTGGTATATTAATGTGTAATTTATTGCAAGGCCGACCACGGTTTGATCTCAAAGGAAATCCCATAGGAGACCCCATGGAACAATTAGATATGGTCAATTCCGCCATATTTTCCCCCGATGGGACCACTGTGCTTACCCGATCTGGAGACCATTATTCCACACGTTTAAGGAATGTGCCCATGGCCCTAGACGATTTTCTTGAAAGTGATAGGATTAAACCCTTGTCGGATAAACAGAAAGAGCAATATAAGATTGATCAATAACAAACATTTTTTGCTCATATAGAAATAATTTTCATTAGACCCGTCCTAATCGGTTCTGTCGCATCTGTTCAAAATAAGTATAAAAGTTTGATTTGAATCTTGTTTTATGATGCTAATGAAATGAAGGATCTGTAAGTTGAATTTTTAGGGTCCAACAGTTGATCTTTCTTTAACGTTCTTACTATTTCCATTCCGGCAATTGTCCTTTTTGCCGATTCAAATTCCTTAAATCCCATACCTTGTATTATTCGCCACTTGATCATACGATGATCTTGCTCTACTATAGTATTGAGGTATTTGCATTGTTCTATCTTAATGAGAGAACAATTTCTCCTGTTATATAGTTTTATTGCTGAGCTATTGGCACCGCTCTTATCAATATTTATAAGTTCTGGCCTACCATTATCGGTAATAGCTTTGATCAAGAATTTATAGGCAGAAATTAGGTTGTCCTCTTTTAGTTAAAAGAAAGTCTATCGTATTACTTTCTTTATCTACAGCGCTATATAAA
>RCNB010000620.1_pt1 | contig 23134 bp, 16 predicted proteins | sample 2041321 | NCBI WGS metagenome assembly RCNB01 (sample SAMN09708232, study PRJNA481090) | Marine sediment metagenome, whole genome shotgun sequencing project. | reverse complement strand
CCCTCTTCTTCGTTTTCGTTGAAATTTCGTTCCACATAAAGGTCATCAATGGGCACTACCGGCGTTAATTTCTGTGTATCAGAACTATAGTGTTTACCATCTGAAGTAGTGATCTCTAAATGATAATCTACATTTGCTTGTGCAGCAAAACTTGAATTGGAACGATATGTCCCCGCTTCATCGCCTATCTGAAAAATATACTGATTACCATCGCTTGCCATGACATTGACATCCGCACCGTTTTCGGGAGATGGCCCCTCTGATTCTAGACGATAGACTCTGGATAATTTTATTTCTTGAGGCTTGAATTCATTGGTAATTGTAGCTTCTATAACAAGGGCACTTTCAAATTCAGTTTCTGTTACTAATCCTATTTCTTCAACACATCCTACCAAAAAGCTCAAGACTATTAGCAAGGGTAATATGTTACGAATTATTGTTTTCATTAATCCACTTTGAAAGTTTGCTTGATAGAAATTAATTCACCAGTATTAGTGAATCCATTTAAGTCAATTTGATATAAGCCTGGATTGTCTGAAGTGAAAAATTGAATCTGATGTCTCTTTTCTTTAAGTTCAAACGCAGGCATCCATAACAACTGCATTCGTTGATCAGGAATTCTATTAAGATCCGTTTTGGTTTTATAATCTTGATTGAAATACCTAGTGGCAACTTGTGGGCTATCCAAATCCACTATTTTCAAATAGTCTCCTCTTAGGTTTTTATAATAATCATTATTGATTGTATTGATCATCAAAACACCTTGATAGACTTTATCTCCATAGTAGTACTCTTGTCGTAGTACACTCATGGATTCTACTTCCTTGGTTTCATAATACAATACACTTTCGTGATCCTGTATTGAAGCGCCATCAACCACCACCATCGGTAAAATATCGACATCATAGTAATGATCGGACTCTCGTTCCCTAACATTGATATATCTCGTCTTACCATTGCGTCTTTCATGGTACGCATGGTCAACTACCTCATCCAATGTCTCCGCCACATTCTTGAAACGCTTATAATCATCTAACTTATAAGTGGTCATAGGATTACCGAAGAATGGTTTTGGGTATTCTGGGGCCATTATTTTATCTTCCTTGACACTTATATAAGCGTTCTCAACTTGATTGTTAACACTGCGTTCTATTATGGCTTCTTTGAGGCCTGTGTCAAATTTTAAATCAGTGAACTTAAGCCTAGAATAGTCTATGGAATCAAGTGTATCCACTTCCAATATATAATCTGATCGAATAGCACCTACGACCTGAATCAATGCCTTGGGTATGCGGTAATTATTAGGTATCTGGAAATAAAAGATGCCTTTAACATTAGTCTTTGTTATATCCTGAATTGCCTCAGGGCTTAAAATTGATAAGGCTACCTCAACATTAGCAGCAGAAAGGCCTGTCGATTTATCCTTTACCATTCCTGTTATCATTTCACCTTTGAATTCCGGTAAATAAATAGTTTCACCTATTGCTTTTGGTTTACTCAATATAGATTTTGTTGTTGAATTTTGATATACAATTTCAGACAACCCTCCATTTTTATTGAAGATCTCATCATTTTTTCGAACCGAAATTGAGTAATTCCCAATAGTGTTAACATCCTTACTCTCAATTACTAAATTTACCAATTGGCGCTTGCCGTAGGTGTTTTTATTGGTAATTAATCTAATTTGTGGATTAGAATTAGGTTCAGTAATACTAATCACCGAATCAATTTCTTGACTCTCAATAAAATCAATCTTGGCGTAAGGATTGACAATCGAAATATCTGCTTGATAAAAATGGCCCTCTGCGCCATTAAGCATCCAACGTGTATAACCAATAAGTTTATAATTTCCTGTTTTGACTGACACTGGAATAAAAAAATCGCCTTGTCCAATACCATTTTCCAATCGTATCCTATGTCTGAATACCAGACCACCATTACCAATGAGTTCTATATAAGCGATTTTACTATTACTAGATAATGACTGGGTTTTAGCGTTTTTGCAATACACCTTATAGTACATGGATTCGCCAGCAAAAAGCAATGACGTATTGTAATTTACATGTATTTGTTCTTGAGGTATGTTAGAATACCAATTAACATCTTCGGTATTCTTCAGGACATACTGGCCATGGGTACCCATGAATCCGAATATTAATAATACAAATGTGATGATGCTGTTTTTCATAATTAATTCAATGTCATGTTATTCCTCCCAAAAAGCTGGAGGGTAATTGTTGCCCATAATCGTACAATTACCACATATAGGTGAAACCAAGTCGTAAGGTCCTTCCAGCTCCATAATATCTTCGTTAGGTTCAAAGTACTTGTTACCAGCATCTAATGCATCTGCTAATGGAAAACCTCCGAATGTAACTGGTTGTGGTGCAAAAACGTTACAACTTTGAAAATAAGGTGGAGGTAGTTCTCCCGGGAAAAGGTCCGAATAATTAAAATAAATTCGTCTTTCGTCTACGGATGCTACTTCAAAAAAACCGATTATATTTCTGTCTGGATCTGCTACTGAAAATATATTGCCGTTTATAAACCCGGGCTGGGTTTGAGAGAGTATATCTCCAGCATTGGACAATGATTTTAAGGTTTCGTAATACGCATGGGCCTCTAAAGATTGTACATATTGTCGTACTAACATGCTATATCTGTGCGTAATAATCGTATTGAACCTACTTAAGAACCTAAGTCTAAACCTTTCGAGGTTCTCTTCTTCTAGGATATTTGTGCTTCCTAGGATAACATCTTTAGAAGATACAGTATTATAGCAAGTTTGTTGCTGTTCAGGTTTATTTACTAAAAAATAATCGATTCCAGTAATCTCATTTGGGTTATCAGGATTATTGTATTGAAATTCATACTCCATATCTTGTGGACTGTATTTCGGTGCAATAATCTTATAGGTTTCTTCATAAGTGAATCTGTAAAACTGTGCTCTTGATGTCGGGTCAGAACCATCCAAATATATAGAAACACCTTCAAGATCATTCTCGTTAAAATCGCGATTTATATATAAGTCGTCAATTTGGGAGATTCCGGAAATCGAGCTGTTTTCAGATAAATACTCTTCTCCATTACTTCTAATAATGTTTAATTTATAATTAACCCCATCTTGAACGGCAAAAGTTGAAACTGACTCGTATCTACCCACTTCTGTTTCTTGAAAATTGAAGATATTTCCATCATCACCTATTACACTTACCTGAGCATTTGATTCAGGAAGTGGTTCGTTTTCTTCTAGCGGATATGTTTTTGATAATAGCACCCATTGGGTCGCTAAATTATCTGTAATAGTTGATTCTACAACTAAAACACTTTCAAAACCAGCTTCAGATTTTAAGTCTATTTCCTCGACACAACCAAAAAAACTGAGTGATAGTAATAGTGCGATATATGTTCTAAAATATGTCATTAGAATTTGAAATTAAAGGTAAGCGTTGGGATTGGCACCGAAAATATCGAACTTTGATACGCCTTTATCTGGCCATTTTCTGTTACAAAAAAGACCGAATACGGATTGTTTCTGCCTAACACATTATAAATCGACAGGTTCCAGAAACTTTGTGCCAGTTTCTTGATCTTATGATTGCCTTCATAATTGAAACCCACATCCAACCTGTAATAATCAGGAATCCTGAATTGATTACGATCACTATATAGTGTGTACTCTGCACCGCTGAACTGATAGGTACCTATCGGATATGTTATAGGTCTTCCAGTTTGATATGCGAAATTACTTGAGAAGCTGAAACGCTGAGTCAACTTGTAATTAAGTACCGCACTAAAATCGTGAGGCTTATCATAATTTGCCGGAAAGTATTCGCCATTATTGATTCGTTCTTCGGCAAATTCACTATCCATTTTCAATTCCGTTCTTGAGTACGTGTAACCGATCCAACCATTCCAAACACCCCTATTCTTCTTTATCAAGAATTCCAATCCATAGGACCGCCCTTCTCCTTGAAGCACCTCAGTTTCAAGAGATTCATTGAGCAATAACTGAGCACCGACTTTATAATCCAGAATATTATTATAGGTCTTCCCATACGCCTCAAGGCTTACCTCGTACATATTATCCTCGAAATTCTTATAAACCCCAAGCGCCAATTGTTGTGCCCGTTGTGGTTTAATATTTTTGTCGGACAGTTTCCAAGTGTCAGTAGGAGATACTGTTGTATTAGTAGATAGCGTATGGATATACTGAAACGTATTATTGTAACTAGCTTTAATAGAGAGGTCTTCTTGCAGGAAATAACGCACTGAGAGCCTTCCTTCAAGTCCTCCATATGTCTCAACGACCTCATTATTACCAAACTCCTCAGTTCCAAGAAATGTACTTTCATTTTTAGGTTGCCCTTCTTGATACCTGTTTTGAGTTGCCTCCCCCAAAAAAGCATATACAGAATACCTCAAACCAGCATCAAATGCCAATTTCTCATTCACTTCGTAGTTATTCGATACAAAGAGGGACGTCTCCAATGCTTTTTCTTTATCCAGATCCAATCGCTCAATATCGGAATCGCTAGTCAATGGTCTATAAGTCCCAGGGGATATATTATATAACTTAGTTGCTAACCCATAAGTGTACCCTGTTCTTTCATTAGGATCGTAATTGAATTTCAATTTTAATTCTGTTTCATTATTGCTATAATCCAATGCGAAATCAGTATTGAAATCTCCATCGTATTCAATATCGAACTGGTATTCGCTATTGGTAACTGTAAATTCGGCCTTGTTTTTATTGTTAAATTTATGATTCCACCCCAGAGACATCATTCTATTACTGTATCCATATATGGAATCGGAAGTAATACTAAACTTATCCTTGCTATAGTAAACACTTGCTTTAATATCATTGTTGTCGTTTAACTTATGATTATACTTGGCTATAATATCAAAAAAAGAGGCTTCACTGTTCTTAAGGGACTCCTCGTCCAAAGAACGTAGGATCCAATTGGAATAGGTGCTTCTTCCACCAAGCATGATTCCTGCTTCATCCTTGACTATGGGAACCTCCAAAACTAGATTACTGGTCACAGGTCCAATGGAAGCTTCACCCGAAAATTTCTTAGTATTGGCGTCTTTGGTCGTTATATCAAACACCGAGGATAAACGACCGCCATACTCTGCTGGGATATTGCCTTTATAAATGGTGACATTTCCAGTTGTAAACGGATTTAAAGCAGAGAAGATCCCAAAGAAATGAGATGGGTTATATATGACTGCATCATCCAACAAAATGAGGTTCTGGTCCGTCTTACCGCCTCGAACGTTATAGCCATTAGAGCCTTCACCAGTTGTAGATATCCCAGGAAGCGTGATTGCCACTTTCATGATGTCTCGCTCTCCAAGTACAAGAGGTATATTCTTGATGCCCTCAACTTCTATTTTTGTGACTCCTGTGATTACTTCTTTAACGTTTCTATCGGCATCCGCTTCAATGAGAATTTCACTTAGAGTTTCAAATTTTTCCTTTAATGAAAAATTTACTTCACCATTATTATAAACAACGATCTTCCTTTGGGCACTTCGTGTGCTCAATGAATTGGTAACTAAAGTGTAAGACCCAGGAAGTAATTCTAGCTTGTAATAACCATTTGAATCCGTAGAGGTGCCAACACCCACTCCTCGTGCAGAGACAGCGACATTGGCTAATGGTTTACCATTATCAACATCCTTGATCAAACCGCTTATTGTGAATCTTGTTTGTTTCGATTCAGCTTCTTCTTTTCCAATACTCTCTGGAATGGTTTCTTCCTTGACGTCTTCAATCGGGATTTTCTCAATAGCGATAAACACAGGCTTAGCTATTTCCTCAACGCCAAAAGCATCTAACACTATCTGATCACCATCAGGAATCTTATCATGGATTGCATGATTCTTTGTAAGTATAATTTCCTTATTCAACAGGTAAAAATTAAGGATTGTACCCCTTAAAATGCCATTGAGAATATTTTCAATGCTTTCATTAGAATAATTACCACTGATCCGCTCATCGCCCATCCACTCTTTTAGGAAAAAGAATCTATAATCGGTTTGTGTCTCAATTTGCGTAATGATTTCTTCGATGGTCTTATTATCAAAACTAAGATCCATGGTTTGTACTTGATCTTGGGCACTACTAATAAAAAAGCAAAGAGAAAGAATAATGGTCAGTATAATTCTCATCGGTTAGTTTTAAATTGATGAATCGGCTGGTTATTTTAGAAGCCAAGACTAAAATTATACAATTACATTTGATTATAAAGTAAACTTCTATCAGAAGTTACTTATTAAAAGATCAAAATCTAAAGGTAAGCTCAGCCATTATTCGTGCATTTTTGCAAACTGCAATGCCCGTTCTTCATTATAATAAGAATTACTTCTTTGATAAAATCCAACGTGACCGCCATATTTTGGCAACTCAAGATGTAAATATTCATTGTTTTTGGCTTCTTTAATTGGAAAGCATTCAGGCGATAGAAAAGAATCGTTCAGCGCGTTTATCAACAAAGTTGGTGTCTTGATCCCTGGAAGAAATTGAAGACTACTGCACTTTTCATAGTAATCCAATGCATCTTTAAAACCATGCGCTTTCGAGGTATAAACATCATCAAAATCCTTTAGGTTCTTAATGCTTTGAATCTCTTGTTTCGTAATTCTGTCCGGGAACTGTAGTTGCTTTCTTTTTACTTTTTCTATTAAATGTCTTTTAAAACGATTTGCATAAAGAATATTTTCAAACGTATGGAGGGCCAACATACTATGATACAAACTACAAGGAACTGAAGCTACGTTAACACTTTTAATTTCTAATGGAACCTCTCGCTCGCCTACATATTTTAAAGCTATATTACCACCCAGACTAATACCAGCAATACTTATCTTATTGTAACCTTTTTGTATTGCATGAAGCACAACATCATGCAGATCTTCTGTAGCGCCAGAGTGATAAGTCTTATATTTAATGTTTGGCTCTTCACTACAATTCCTAAAATTTACTGCAATAGAATCAAATCCATTAGCATTGAATATTTTGGCATACCCTAACATATAAGGTCTTTGCGCATGACCTTCTAAACCATGAAGGAGAATAACACATTTTTTTGTTTTCTCTTGTGAATAGCTCCAATCCAAATCTAGAAAATCGTCATCTGATAACGTTAACCGTTCTCGTTCTTGAATTACTCCATTAACTTTACGATATAAACCTGAGTACACGGTAGAAAGATGACCCCTCTTAAAGAGAAATGGCGGATTAAAATTAGATTCAACTATCGGCATTAAGGCTTATTTATTCGGGAAGGATTTCTCAAAATTCTCAATACCGACTTTCAGCCATTCAGAATATTCATCGGCATCGGGTGTATAAGCAATGGGATGATTCAATAGTTCCATATTACTATTAATGAGGACATAGTAAGGTTGAGAATTGTTGTTGAAATTAAGCGTTTGCAGAGTAGCCCATTTATCGCCAATGGTATTAATATTTTTTATACCTCCATTGGGTTTCAAGAATTTAAATTTATCTACCGTTTCTAATTCTTTTCGATCATCTACATATAATGATATCAGGATATAGTCATCATTCAATCTATCAAATACTTTGCTTTTGCTCCAAACGTGTTCCTCCATCTTACGGCAATTAACACATGCCCATCCCGTAAAATCCAACATAATGGGTCTGTTTTTGGCCTTCGCTACCGCCAAACCTTCTGCCAGGTCTTTATAGCAATCAATGCCTAAAGGGCAATTATTATCCTTATCGTAAACGCTATAAAATATCGGAGGGGCAATACCACTCAATAATTTAAGATTGGCATGCTCTGTATTCGAAAGTCCTGGAATAAGATAAATGGTAATGGCTACGAACAATACTCCTAATGATATTCTACTAAAACTTAGTTTCAGTAATGGACTGTCGTGTGGGAATTTTATTTTACCAAACAGATAGATTGCCGTTAGGATGGCAATCACTACCCAAATACCAATGAATATTTCTCGCTTTAATAATCCCCAATGTTCTACCAGATCCGCATTAGAGAGGAACTTGAATGCCAATGCCAATTCTATGAATCCTAAGACCACTTTTACAGTATTTAACCATCCACCAGACTTAGGTAATGTATTCAGCCATTTAGGGAACATCGCAAATAAGGTAAAAGGCAATGCCAATGCCAATCCGAAGCCAGCCATTCCCATGGTGAGTTTTGTTGCCACATCGCCAGCAGAAAGTGCCGTACTTCCTAATAAAGCTCCGAGTATGGGTCCAGTACAAGAAAAAGATACAATGGCCAATGTCAATGCCATTAAGAATACGCCAACCAAACCACCGATCTTGGTCGCCTTATTATCCAGTTTGGTTCCCCAAGAAGAAGGCAAGGTGAGTTCGTAGTAGCCAAAGAATGAAAATGCGAAGAACAGAAAGACCAAAAAGAAAATGATATTCAAGGTCACATTCGTCGATATATTATTCAATATCTCTGGGTCCAAGGAATCTATTAAATGAAATGGTATACTCAAGAGCACATAGATCAAGAAAATAAAAAACCCATACATAATGGAATTCGCCATTCCTTTCTGTGTATTCGTAGCGCTTTTAGTGAAAAATGACACCGTTAATGGAATCATCGGGAACACACAAGGTGTTAACAAGGCTATCAATCCTCCTAAAAAGCCAAGTAGAAATACTGAGAAATTGCTTTTCTTGGAAACTTCATCTTGCTCATAATTATCCCAACCTTTCACATCCAGATCCAGAGCGCTACTCTTTTTGACATCCTCTAGGGTGACCATGCCAACTTCTGCTTTGGCCGCATTTACCGAATTAAGATTGAAGGTGAATTCTTCTGTCTCTGGTGCCAAGCATCTTGTATCGTCGCAAACTTGAAAGGAAACTTCTCCTTTTACTTGATCAAGATCCGCATTCAAGACCTTTATTCGTTGCTTGAATTGGGTCGCTCCTCCAAAATAAGTGATTTCCATTCCGAAGGCCTTATCAAAAACAGGTTCGGTTTCAGGTTCTGTGGTCTTACCGATCAACTCATAATTATCTTCAGCATCCAAGAATATGACTTCGGTGGCTATAGGACCTATTTCATCTTCACCAAAGGTTATGAATTGCGAGTAAATATGCCATCCATGCTCAAAATCTGCGTTGATTATAAGTTCATATTCATTATCGGAGATCTTATTGACTTCATGACTCCAATCAATAGGATCCAATATTTGTGCACTTAAATTAAGCCCGCATAAAAACAATGTAGCAATGATCAGGTTTTTCATTCCTCTATTTTGATTTTTAAAATATGTTCAGTGTTGTTTGTCACTTTAAACCGGTCATCAGCTCTTCTCCCAATCACCCAAATAATATCATTTCCCGAAGATAGGATCTGGATTCGTTCTTTCTCTGGTAATGATAGTTTCTCGTCTTTGAAATATTTACTCAATTTCTTCTTGCCTTTCATACCGAATGGATAAAAATAGTCGCCTTCACACCAACCTCTTACACTTAAAGGGAAATTTAACAAATCTTTATCAACAAATATGGTTTTAGCAAATTTTTCATTCGCATCCTTTATATCTGTTCTTGTACCGAATAGCGCATCTGCTTCATCAAAAAACAAAATAACTCCATTTGGCGTTTTTACTTTTTCCTGATGGGTATCAATAGTTATTTCGTGTTTTTGTGTTTCTATTATTTTATTTAATATCAATACCTCTCGGCTTTTTACTAAACGATAACTTGACGATTTTATTTGCTTGCCTGATTGAGCGTTAAGGAGTTCGCTAACATCATTCCATTCTGTGAATCCATAATCCTTCAATAATTGATAGAGGTATACTTTTGGATTCGGTAATTCTTTTAATTCTTCAATGCTTAAATGAATTTCTCCATTGTCTTTTATTGTAATAATTCTAGATGCAACATCATCAATTCTATCCTGAAGAATGTCTTTTACGTCTCTTAAATGTGACACGGTCTTCCCAAAATTCTGAAGCATTTGGGGGTTCAATTCTTTCAATTTAGGTACTACATGATGTCTTAAAGCATTCCGTAAATAGGTGTCCGAAGTATTAGATGAATCCTCTCGCCATTTCCAATTTTTCAATTTAGCGTATGCTTCAATATCATCTCTTGAAAATGGTAATAAGGGTCTCACTATATTACCATTCTGTTCTGGTATTCCTGTTAAACCATCCAAGCCAGTACCTCGGGATAGATTGATAAGAACCGTTTCCAAATTATCATCGGCGTGATGTGCTGTCAGGACAAAATCAAATTCTAATTGATCAGCCAATTCCTCAAACCAATCATATCGTAACTTCCGAGCAGCCATCTGAGTAGATAGTTTATTCAAACGGGCATAATCTTCTTTATCGAAACTCTCGACAAACACCTCTCGGTTCAAACTATCTGCCAAATCCATTACAAACTGCTCGTCTGCATCACTTTCCTCGCCGCGAAGATTGAAATTACAATGTGCTAGCGAAAAATCCAGTTTAAGATCATGACATAAATGCGTCAACACCACACTGTCCAAACCGCCGGAAATAGCAATCAGCAGCTTATTCTTCTTCATGAAAGCAAGGCTGTTTTTTACATGTGTTTCAAATTCTGGAAGCATCTCTCAAATATACGATTTTGGGTCTCCAAAGCTACAACTTAGTCCGAGTTTTGAATGTGATAAATATCATATGCTAAAATTCATTCTAACCTTACCTTTAATGATGTTCAACATTAAAACATCAAGTTATGAGCTCATTACAAAAACTCCAGGACAAATCATCTCAAACCGAGTATGATAAAAAAGTACTTGGTGCCATTCAACATTTACATCCTTATGTAAAACATAGATTATATGTCGCAGAATCTAAAGGCATCATTCCGAAGAACATGTATCACTCCAATGGGATGATTGATGAAGGGATTGCCGTGCTTTATGAAAATGGCATTAATATAGATGATGAAGCATTGGCTGTTAAACTCCATTTGTTCGAAATCGTTGATGATCTTCTCGACAAGATGTTAAAGAAAGAAGCTTTTCATACACAAACCATAAGTACCAATTCGATTCTTGAAGAAGAAATGGATAGTTTGGAAGAAGTCTTTAGTGTAGATGCCGGTAACGATTATATTATGCAAGAAGAATTTACGGATATCTCCTATCAGAATGAAGACAAGCATAAACATATATTCCTTTACGACAATAACGAATCTAATGTTATAAAGGCATTTGAGCTCGAAGATGTCTCAGCCGTCGATACCAATAAATTACTTGGTAATTTTTATAGTAGGGCATCACAACGCGCTGCCGATATTATTGATCTGTATGTGTTTGGTAATTTGGACCACTCCGAAATTGCTAGAGTGAAAAAAATTGATATAAAAGGTGTCCAGAAAATAATCAGGAAGGTAAGGAAAGGATTTAGAGTGCAGTTAGATTAGTCTAAGCATTCGCGTTTAACCAATTTAAAACCGATTGCATGAATTCATCCTTGCACAGATCGTGATGCAATTCATGACACCCTTGCTTGAACAACTTTAAATCTGCCTTTTCAGCACGTTTGTCAAATTCTACAGACCCCATATAATCTATGATCCTATCGCCTGTACCATGAAGTAATAGCATTGGAATTTTCAAGGAATCCGCATGCGCAATGGCCCATTCTCCCGCTTCCATGATCGGGAACGTAAACATCGGACTCACTTTATCATGCACCTTAGAATCTTCTTTATAGCGTTTCACCTCATTGGCATCCCTTGAAATTGCTTCCACTTCCAATTCACTTGGTAATGTGATCGATGGCCATATATGTAGCATGGCCTTACCTAGTGTCATTTTCCATTTCGGTGGTTGAAATGCCAAACGCAAGAAAGGACTGGTGGCAATAACCCCTTTTAAATCATGCTGTTTCCTTAAAACATAATTGATCACCAAATTACCTCCCATACTATGTCCATAAAGGTATTTAGGTACGTTAGGAAACAGTGAATTCGCTTTAGCAATGGCCTCTTCTACAGAATCCATCAAAGCATCATAACTCGGACAATGTCCGCTTTTACCCTCACTCCTACCATGTCCAAAGTTATCGTACGACACGACTGCGAAGCCATTCTCAATAAGTGGAGAAACAACGGAATCCGTATATCGAGAAGAGTGTTCTCCCATACCATGAACCAATATAATGACGGCCTTGACAGTTTCTGGTCGCCAATATTGTCCAAACAACTTGGTCTTATGGATGTTGATATTGAATGTGTCGTGTGTCATATTATTCTAGTGCTTCTCTCATGGCCTTGGCCTTTATGAGACATTCTTCATGTTTCTTTACCTTTTCGATTTACAAGATACTACGAATTTAAAACACAATACCTCTTAACAAAATTGGCTACCATGTATAGGCAGCCACTATTTTTTTATTTTGAATATTAAAATGAATTATTCATTTTGTGTTACGTTATTGAATTGAAAAAAAGTAAACACCTGAATCTATTTCTCTAGTGTAAGTTGTATTACAATTATCGAATTTTACGGTGTTTTCAAGATTATTGTAAGATTCGTAAATTTCTAGGTTTACGTCGTTGCTGTTATTAATGGTCGCGAGTACGTGTCTTCCTATCGTAACACAATAATCTCCAGGTGCATCAAAAGAAAACCCTACTCGATACTTATATTCTTCGCCGCTACTAACTGAGACCGGCTCAATACTCACAGCATTACTACAAGAGTCAAAATTAAATTCGGTACCAATATCATAAACAACGCTAGCATTGGTGATTTCAGAATTAATATCAGAATCTGTGTTTACTAATTTCAAAACAAAAAGAGATTCTAAAAATAACTCAGCATCTGTAACAATATCAATTTCGTTACTATCGCATTCATTAGCTAACATGGATGATGCCGTAGCCTCAAACCAAATCATTTCGTTAACATCATAAATAGATTGTGTGTTCTCAACATTTATGATATATCCTTCAAAGTCTTCGTAGCTACGACAATCATTATCGTCATCATCACATGTAGTAGCAATAAATAGCGGGGCAATCAGTAGGTAAAAGCTAATTTTTCTCATAGTTTTCATAGTTTTATCAATAGATACAAAATCAACTTTTAGGTTGCGTCATTTTTACAGTTATTCCAGCGCTTCTCTCATGGCCTTTGCCTTTATGAGACATTCTTCGTATTCCTTCAATGGGTCTGACTTTGCCGTAATAGCCCCACCAACAGAAAAGGAAACATACTTTTTCGTTTCGTTATACAAAATACTGCGAATTACCACATTAAAATCGAAATCGTCTTCTGGTGTAAAATACCCAACAGCACCAGAATACAAACCGCGTTTGGTTTCCTCCAATTCTTCAATGATCTGCATCGCCGAGATCTTCGGGGCACCCGTCATGCTTCCCATGGGAAAGGTTGTGCGTAAAATATCCACGGGACTTAAGCCCTCTTCAACTTCCGAAACAATGGTTGAAATCATTTGATGCACTTGCTCAAAGCTATAAACCTTACAAAGTTCTTTCACTATAACGCTACCTTTTTTCGCCGTCTTACTCAGATCGTTACGCACCAAATCAACAATCATAATGTTTTCCGAGCGTTCTTTTTCATCTTCCGCCAAGGCCTTAGCCATAGCTCTATCGGCCATTCCATTTCTCAATCTCACAGCAGTACCTTTTATGGGTTGCGACATTACCTGTGTGCCTACTTTCTTGATATAACGTTCTGGGGTAGCTGATAGCAGGTATTTATCCTCCAATTTCAAGAATGTAGCGAAGGGAGTTCTTGAAATGGCATTTAAATGATTATAGGTTTCTAACGGGTGTATCGTTGTGTCCTCGCTATAGAATTCCTGGCAAAAGTTCGCCTCGTAAATATCTCCTCGATGAATATGGGCGAGCATAGTGTCCAACTTTTGGAAGTATTCGTCTTTGTGTATTCTTAGCTTGATTTTTATAGAATTGTCGATGCGTTTATTCGTTGACTCGTTTATTCGTTTAATCTCATTTAAATCATCCTCCAGTTCCTCTTCGACCATATTCAAATACAGTATTTCGATGTCGTCACCTTTAATTAGGAATAATTTTTTTGGCTGAAAGAAAAACAAGTCCGGAAACTCCAACCCATCGTGATTATTTGAAGAGAGATCCTCAACGTCGTTCTTAAGATCGTAAGTGAGATAGCCAAAAAGCCAATCCTTGGTGATGGCTTGGTATTCTTTTAAGTTATCGAATGCTCCGTGATAGTCTGTTCTCAGCGAGGTAAATGCATCAACTGCCAAGATCGCGTCGTAACTCGTATATTCCCTTGGGAAATCGTTGGAGTCCAACCATAATACTTCTTCAAAACGTTGGCTCCAGTGCAATAATTTGCTCTTAAACCTATTAATATCCTGAATGGTATGTGTTTGTGTGGTTCTCAATAAAAATATATCCGTGTAAAGGTAATCAGAATCCTAAAAAATAATATCTTCAATGTTAGAATTTAAACCATACTTCTCGATACAATTCCGACCCGAAAGCCGGAATCACTCTAAGTGACATTATTTTGACTTTGTAAATTCAAGTGTTATGAGCAAAGTGAGTAACGTATCGAGATTTATTAATTAATGAAAATGCAAGAACTATCCAATTCATTACTAAGAATCACAGTGAAAGATATAGGCGCTGAACTCTGCAAGATCACTTCTGTGAAAAATGGTACAGAATTTATGTGGAATGGCAATCCTGATGTTTGGTCGGGTATTGCGCCGAACCTTTTTCCAATTATTGGCTGCATAAAAGACGACCGCTACATTTATGAAAATAAGACTTACCAGATGCCAAAACACGGTTTCTTGAGGCGAAGTGAAGATGTGGCCCTAGTAGAAAAAACTGAGAATAGCCTAACATATAGACTGACTAGCAACCCAGAACTTTTAAAACTCTATCCTTTTGAGTTTGAATTCTACATGACGTATACTCTAAATAAAAACACCATAATTGTTGATCATATAATAAAAAATGTAGATGCTAAAACCATGTACTTCTCATTAGGCGGCCATCCAGCCTTTCGATGCAGATTGAATGATAATGAAAACTATGAAGATTATAGCCTTGTCTTCGAACACAATGAAACAGCAGAGACGTACTTGCTAAATTCGCAAAACTTCCTACAGACCTCGAAGACAGAAAAAGTATTTGATAAAAATAGTAACGTCATAAAACTACGCTACGATTTGTTTGATAAAGACGCTCTTATATTCAAGGACTTGAAATCGCGCGCTGTCACCTTGAATAGTAAAGCCAAGGGCGATATTCTGACTATGCACTATGAGGACTTTCCATATCTAGGGATTTGGGCAAAACCCAATGCCGATTATGTTTGTATCGAACCGTGGATCGGCATTGCCGATCATGAAAACTCAGACCAACAACTCAAGACTAAAGAAGGTGTTATAGCCTTGGAAGCTGGAAAAGGGTATAGTGCTAATTATGATATTTGTATTGATCGGAGACAGTTATTCTAAATTACAGATTGCTTAAATTTTACAAAATAAAAAGAATGATATTCTTGAGATTCTATTCAAACCCTTTTGCAATAATTTGTTCTGCTGGTTTGCCTTGGAGTGTGAAATCCAATGCCATAGTCCCAAAATAAATCCCCGAACTACCAGTAATATTTAGATTAATGGTATTAGTATTTACAAATCGTTCTTTAGAAATAACTTGTCCGAGGATTAACTTTGAATAATTAATAGCTGCTGTTTAATTATCTCCAAAAATTTTTATTACTTGAGCTTCGCCTGTAGCAGAATAATAAAGCGAATACATAAGTGAATTTTTTTGTGTTTTTAACTTTAAGATTGATTAGTTGTTGATTTGTGCTTCAGTCCAATTGCCATTTGTATTTAGGCCACTATTAGGATTGTAGTTGGCATTATCGCTAGTGATTAACTGATTGTTGTCATTAATCCAATAGTGATTACTACCAAGGTCAACTTTATAAGATTGCCCATTAGAGGGGTTGGTAACGCTAACACGATCATTTAAGCCGTCCATAAATATTTGATGCGAACGTGTGGTCATTGCATCATGTTGCTTACCGGCTGCAACAATTTGGGCTCCTTGGGCGCGCAGCCCAGCCATACGTTGTTTGTGGCCTGCCATTTGTTGTTGCATTTGTTGTTGTACTTTCTGATTGTTCGATTGGATCCATTGTGGATTAATTTGCACATTGAGCAACGCATTTACAAAATCTCTTCTTGCTATAGGAAAGTAATCTTTTGGAGCTTCCATGGTTTCCATATAATATCCCCAATACAAAGACATTTCAGAATATGCGACGTAATAGTGGATAATGCCTATAGAGGCTATTCCTTTATCATCCATCCACTCTGTTGCTACGACTCTAATTGTTTTTTGTTCTGGAGTCGATTTAAAAAGAAGCCTATCTAAAGATTCGTCAGACCGTTTTAGTTGTGGTAAGTCGTATTGATTGATGAGTTTAACACCTTCCTTGCCTGCGTACTCTTTAAGTTCTTCTAAAACCTGCTCAAAAGGTTGCGGTGGTTTTGTTTCGCTACCCATTTGGCGAAAAAAATCGTTCATATAGTTGTCGTTGGAATACATAAATGAATTGCCAACCACATAGTACGTTTTTACACCTTTTGGGCTTTCAAAAAAAACGTTTTCTTTTTTGTTGTCGCTTAAAGACCAATCTGTTGGTATGGGCATCAGTGCCATCAGCATGTTTTGTTGCGTGTCCTTAATAGGAAAGTACTTAATGGCTCTTTTTTGATTTGATTTAGAGCCTGTCTCTAAGACGTTTTGGTTTTCCGAAAACGCAATCTCATTTTCTGGATTTGAGGTTGAATTGATACATGACACACATATAATGGCGGCAAGTATCACTTTGAGTAATACAGTTGAACGATTCATAATAAAAGTTTTTAAGATTATGAACCTAAGGTAATTAAGACTCTACATTATGACGTTCGGAATATTGCTATTTCGCAACTATTGGAACTATTGGAACTAATTAGAAGGGTTTTTTCTAAATTGTGAAGGTGTTTGACTGGAAAATTTCTTAAAAGTCGTATTAAAGGTTGTCTTGGAGTTAAAGCCAGCTTCCAAGCCTATGGACACTAATGTGTAGTTAGAAAATTCAGGATTTAGAAGCAATTTTTTAGCTTCAGAAACACGTAATGAATTAATATAATCATTAAAACTCATTTGAAGTTCCGCGTTTATTATTCGTGAAAGATGACTTTTACTTAATTGCAATGCTTCCGTTAAAGAATCTAGTGTAAGATTTGGATTTAGGTAACCTTGATTATGAACAACAATGTTTTCGAGATGTGCTATGTGTTCATTTTTTGATTTTACAATAGTATCTATATTACTATTATCTTTTAAAAAAGATTTAATCTTTTTTCGCTCCTTTAAAACACCAATTTTATGAATACCAATATAACCAAGCAAATAAATAACAATGCTGGCAATTAAAAACATTGGTAAGTAAAGTGTGTCTTCGTCCTGAAAATAGTTAAAGGTGAAAATAAACCACGGAAATAAAACGACAAGAAAAATAGCAAGCAATATTTTAAGCCAAATTAATTGGCTTGGTACAATATCTTTATTAAATGATAACTGCTCTTTTTTGTAACTGTTTATTTTAATAAATGAGAGCACTATAACAATAAAAAATAATAGGATGTTTACGAAATCGCCATGACGATCTATAAGATCTCCTAACAATCCTAAAAATGGGTTGTCTCTATAACTACTTAGTGTGGCTAACGCAATTACTTTATATGTAAGCGTAATTATTAAGGCAGCAACTGCGGGGATAAATAGTAGTAGTTCTGGTTTGTATTTTGTTCTGTCAGGATTTAGATAATAAACCACAAAAAAATATAAAAAAGGTGGTGTAAAAAATAAATAAGGAAGGTAAATAAGATTAAATGTATTCCAATTAATTAAATCAATCTCATCAGCAGTGTATTGTAAATTGGACAATGTAAAACATAAAATAAGTAAGCCTAAATATAAAGAGGCTTTAGATTTATGTTTTTTAGATGCAAGTATAAATACACCAAGAATAATGCCTTGGATTATCCCTGCAAAAATCAAACTTATTAGAATATTTGATGCCAAAAATAGTAGCTAATACGTTACAAGCTAATTTAACATTTTTTTTTTAGATACCAAGGTAGCACATATGGTTGCTTTAAACCTGTACATTTAATTGAAAAATGCTGTGTACTCCAACTAAAAATGTAATAAAAATAAATGGATTGTGGGATTAGACGCTAAAAAGGGGTGTACGGCTTTTGGTATTATAAAAAAGAGATTGCCACACTAAGCTCGCAATGACGGTATGGGATTCTATTCAAACCCCTTTGTAATTATTTGTTCTGCAGGCTTGCCTTGTGGTGTGAAATCTAGTTTAGTACCTCTATCACGTTCTTTCCAGTCGCTTCTTAATTGCCAAATGTGTACGCCTGCAAACCACTCTTGATCCCATACCACATCAAAAAAACCTTGATAGGCATTGGCTTGTGTTTCTGCCGAGAAAATTTTGCCTTGTTTAGCAGGATCTTCAATCCAATGCCAAGGCTCGATAGCGCCATCAGCGGTACTTCTATAGCCCATTTCTGTAAAAAGTATCTGTCGATTGTATTTTTTAGATACGGCTTCCATGGCAGGTAAATATGGATTCCACCCTTCTGAAACTTGTTCGACGGTAGGATTTTCATTTTTCACTAAAGGGAAATAAGCTTGGATACCAATATAATCTAAGTCTTCCCAAAAAGTTATGTTTTCAAATTCTTCATACCAATTAGCAGCGTACACTAGTTTCCCGGAATATATATTTCGGATGTCTTTTATAAGGTCTTTCCAAAACTCAGGTTTTTCAATCGTGAGTCGTGAAAACTCTGTCCCAACGCAAAACATATCAGCCTTGCCTTGCTCGGCTACTTTTGCGTAGCGCAAAATAAAGTTGCGATACGTCTTTTGCCACTGCTCCCAGTTCTCCTCGTTAGTCGGAAAGACATCAGCACGCCAGGCACCGTTAGTTGGCTTATCTATCCATAGATGTGGTTTAAAAAATACTCTAAAACCAGCAGCATGGACTTGCTCTATCCGTTTTTGCCACTTTGCATTGTATTCGAGCGTATACAAACTATCTCCGTTATTATGTGTGACATTTGGGCTATCGTAATCATCTTGAAAACCCCATGGCACGATAGTGACCCACTCAATATTAGTATCAATCAATGGTTGGAAATCCGTATTGTCATCGATTCCGAAATCATGGGCACCTCTTTGTTTCTCAAATACAGGAGCTACATCTGTTGTGTCCTTTTGAGAATAAACAAGGATAAAAAATAATAACCCGATTGGTATCACAATCGAAAATAGTACACGACTATGTTTATTAGTTTTCATTTTGTTTTAATTATTGCCTGTAACAAAAATAGCATGTACAGTTTTAATACTTCGATAAACTCAGCACAAGTCATATCTATTGCAGTTCATTAGCAACGAGGAAGCCAAGTTATTTCTGCTTCCTGTACAATCGAAAATAATACCATGCTGCGATACCTCCTATAAAAGAAAACACCGCGAGCATCCAGAACACATGCTGGTGTCCCTCTGCACCTGGCGAATTATCCAACAAATAACCCATCGCTGGACCTGCAAATATATCTGGTGTATAGCCAATAAGCGAGATAAGGCCTACGGCTGTTCCTGTAAGCACCAAGGGAATCTGACCGCGCTCCATTACTGCAAAGTATAGAGAACGTGCCGCATAAACACCCGTCGCCACGACCAATATTGAAATAAAGAACAAGACAGTGGCAGATGCTGTTATGATACCTGTCGCAAACAATAAGGAACCTAAAAATGAGACGATAAACCCAACCACCAGCCAGAAAGTGGTTTGCGATCGATCTGCCAATACACCTATCACTACACCAACAATTGGACGGATGAATAACAAAAAGGCACCAACTTGTGCCGACTGTACTTGGTCATATAGCATTACGTCTTGAGCATATAGCGAAAATACATCAGTGATCTTGTAGCCCACATAGGCACAAAGTATAATGACCATAAGCAACCATACAGAAGGTAGTTTTAAGACTGCCTTGACCTGCGATAATGTTATTTTTTCTAGGATAATCTCCTGTTCAGTCTGTCGGTCTAATTTCAAGAAGAACCAAACCAATATGCCAACTAGTGAGACTATCCCGGCAGATACGAGTATGACCTGCTTGAAGGCCTCCCTGCTTTCAGAGACCGTTGCCTCAGAAATATCCGTAGTAATGAAGAGTGAAAAAATAAGCACTCCCATAGCTCCAAATAGTGCCCCTACCAATCCGCGACCTCCATCCAAGAATCCGAAGGCCTTACCTTGAGAGGTGGTTCCACCCCATACTCTTGTAGCCTTGATCATTGGCGCCCAGAATAGGAAAATAGTTGTGAAACCCCAATAGCCATAAAGTATTTTTAATACTCCATAACTGGGAAAGGTCGCATAGACCAATCCTCCTAAAGCTGTCATCCATAGTGCTACGGCAATCAATTTTCGTGGTGGAAATTTATCTGCCAAGGGCCCTCCGAACAAATAGGATAACAGCGCGACTATACCGTACACAGAGAAACAAAGCCCTAATTGCAAATTGTCCAGACCAAAGGCATCAAGTACCGTTGGCCTAAACACTCGTGCGAGTACAAATGGTAAAATGAATACGGACTCTCCTGCTAAAATGAGCAGTAAGAGAAAATGCCATGGAGCTTTCTTTTGATTCATTTCAAGTTTGGTTATGGTCTAAAATTAAGGTTTTGAACGCATTAGTGTATTATTCCTGCCTGCTCACTGCAAGCCAGGCAGGTCATTTTGGTATAGACGAGGCTTACTGAGCTCGACAGTCCCGAGTACTCGGGATAGCGAAGGAAGCCAATCTAAGGTTCAATTTAGGAAAAATATTATTGATACAATTATTATAGTATTTAATGCTTCCGCAGTAATGAACCTACCTGCCGGCAGGCAGGTTACACACATTGTTGCCAAGTCGTTGTTTTTATTCAGAGTTAGTGTTTCAGTTATAAATTTCGCATTTTATGTTTTCTGCACTTGAGCAAATTCAGTCAGCCTTTTATTCCGTAAAGTTTCTAATTCCGATTGAGTGAGAAATTCCGCAACAAACTCAATTCCAAAAACATGCTAAAAAATTCGTTGTGTATTTTAGTGACGGAATATTCATTAGAATATATTTCACTGTACGTTTAAATATTATTGACTATTTAGTTTTCTCACTATTTCTTAAGGGGAAATTATTTTTTTATTTATTGGTGCAAAATAAGAAGCCGATTTTCCACGGCGATCGTACAACTCTTTTCGATACCGTTTAAAAAAATGTGTCCGAATAAAAATAGCAATCATCTCAACTCATAAATTTGAAGTTAGTAAAATACTTACTAGTCTCATTTCATCTCTAAATTATTTACTATAAATTTAAGTAACCTATTTTTTAACAAAAGCTTACAGTCTTTAATATTGAAATTGAATACTAACTAAGTATTTTTATGCTAAAAATCGTACCTATGAAAAAACTACTACCATTATTTGTATTTTGTATAAGCTTTTTTGCTCTTTCTCAAGACATTAAACGCGAAAATGTTAACGGAAAAATTATTGTCGAAGGCAGTGATATTGAAGGCATAACCATTTATAACTCCTCATCAAAAATAGGCACAGTGACCAATGAAAATGGTGAGTTTACAATTGCAGTAGCCTTAAATGACCTTATTGAAATTAGAGCCTTACAATATCAAAACTTTGATATTAGCGTTAATAAAGCCATTTTAGAATCTAAAAAAATACGTATTTTTTTAATTGAAGAAATTAATAAATTAGGAGAAGTCTTAGTCAAAACCAAAGGACTTACTGGTGAAATTAATACAGACATTAATAGCGTAAAAACATTTAAGCCAAAACTTGATGCTATTTATTTTGGAATAAAAAACGAGGACTCGTATGACTTTAGTGATGCTAACAGAACCCAGGTTGAAAACATAGCCATACAAACGCAAGCTCAAACTATGGTAAATGGTTTAAATGTTGTAAACGTCGTAGATCAATTATTGATACCGCTTTTTAGATCTGAAGTGAAAGATAAAAAAGCAGCTGGAGTTCAAGAAGTACCAGCAAAATCTATTAAATACTATCTTGGATCTAACTTTTTAATCGAAAATTTTAATATTCCAGAGCATCGTGTAGAAGAATTTATTAGATATGTTGAAGACGAAGCGTTTGATTTTGACTTATTAAACTATGGTCATGAAATGGAATTTCTTGAACTGCTTAGTAAAAAGAGCAAAGCATTTTTAATTACTAAAAGTGATGCCGATTAAAAAATACATTTATTTAACTCCTCAAAGATTGACAATTGTGAAAGCGAGCTAAAGATCCGACACGGTTTTTATTCAAATTTGAGTATAAAACTCTGCGTTTTATTAGTCGAATTTCAAATATTTTAAATCCCGAATTATTTACGTTCGATTTTGTTCGGAAATACTTGGCAACTGGTTTTAAGTCAGGAATATCTTAGGAATAAAAAAATGAACTACAGGCTTCAGTGCTATTATAAAATAGTATCCTGTATTTTTAACCATGACATACGCTTATAAAAAAGGATTAAAACCCTAAAGTAGATTCCTGCCTGCGCAGGAATGACAATGGATATTACAACTTCTGGCTGTAAACGTCAGGATTGCAATGACAAAGCCGTCAGTTCGAGTGATTCCGACCTCGGAGGAATTGTATCGAGAACAAGGCAAGGTCCGCTTCTCCATACGTTTGGCTTTTTTCGCTTTGCTAATAAAATCAAACACTCGAAGCGACGGGAGACAACAAAAAAGGTTCTAATTTTTCTTTAAATGCGTTTCAATATCACTTATGTGTAATTGAAAAGCACGAGCAGATATTTGTATTTCTTTAATTAGCAATGCCAAGGATAGTATTAGTAATATTAAGGCAATACCAAAGATATACACTGCCAAAATATGCTGGTCTATATAAATTAAAAACATGGTCAATACGCAAAGCAAAAGGCTTGTTATGCCAAATATTTGCATCCATCG
>RCNB010000619.1_pt1 | contig 23144 bp, 24 predicted proteins | sample 2041321 | NCBI WGS metagenome assembly RCNB01 (sample SAMN09708232, study PRJNA481090) | Marine sediment metagenome, whole genome shotgun sequencing project. | reverse complement strand
AGGCTCTAACACCAGTATTGATACTTCTGGAAAAATTTTGTTTATAGAAGAAATTGGCGAATATAAATATCATATAGACCGCATGTTGCAAAGTTTAAAACGTGCTGGTTATTTTGATAATTGCAAAGGTCTTATACTTGGTAACATGAGTAAAATGCGAAAAAACACGACCCTTTGGGGAACCTCGGTTGAGCAACTTATTTTAGACGCTCTTGCAGAATACAATTTTCCTGTGATGTTTGGTTTCCCAGCTGGACATGAAAAGGATAATCGGGCTTTGATACTTGGCCGGAATATTAAGTTGATAGTTGAAAGCGAAAAGTCTACCGTAGTTTTTGAAGAATAAGAATTGGCACAGCACAACGAACTTGGTAAAAAAGGAGAGCAACTTGCAGTGGACTATTTATTGCAGCATTGCTATACTATTGTGGAACGTAATTACCGTTTTGACAAAGCTGAAGTCGATATCATTGCCAAAAAAGAGGACATCCTCGCCATTATTGAAGTAAAAACACGCTCAACAGCAGATTTTGGAAGCCCACAGGATTTTGTAAAACCTAAACAAATTCAGCGATTGGTAAAAGCGGTTGATAAATATGTTACGGTAAACGATTTAGACGTAGAGATTCGTTTTGATATTATTGCCATTGTAAAAGAAGGCAAAGGGTTTAAAATTGAGCATATAGAAAATGCTTTTTATCACTTTTAAAATGGGTTTAGCCTAAATCTCACATAAAGCTTGTAGAAAAAATAGCACGACTTCTCGATACAATTTCAGCTCACTGAAATCACTCGAAGTGACAATACTTACTTATCATACAACTTCTTAAAAGCTTCAAAGTCATAAGGTTTGGCTATGATTTTTTTGCCTTTATCTAGTACATAATACGTAGGTGTAGCATTAACATTATAGTTATTGGCAATGTCACTGCCCCATTTACCAAGACCCAATACATGCATAAATTCTGGATAATTGGTGATTTCCTTTTCCCAAAGTGTGGAATCATCTTCCAATCCAACAGCAATGACCTTAATTTGTCCTTTATCTATGGCATTCACATAGGCTTGTAATTGCGGAATTTCTTGGAGACAATGTCCACATGTACTACTCCAAAATACAACTACATATTGTTGTGCAATATCTAAATCGTAAAGTGACACTTCAACTTTACTCTTGTCTTCTTCAATTTCGACATTAAACTCAGGGGCTTTGTTCCCAATAGATAAGTTTTTGAATAATGTTAATCCATTTACAAGTTCAATGTCATTTAAAGATTGCGCTATTTCAATCAAATATTTATCCGAAATATAGTTAGCTACATCTTCAAAATTGGTGTCAACCATTTGCTGCCAAAGCACTTCCAATAAAGCCATTCTAATAACAGGATTCGCATCTTTCATAACAACATATACCTCATCTAAATTTTTCTTATATGTTGCTACCTCATCCCCTTCATTTGAGGTCATCCCGAAAACATAATTAAGTATACGTTCTTCTAAAAAATTAGAACTTTGTAGAGTCTCATTTTCAAAATCTACATTATTAAAAAAATGGGTCTTTAAATTATCTATATAGGTTGCTATGTCTTCAAAAGTATCAGGAATATAAGGTTTGTTTGCTTTAATAAATTCCAATGCTATTGTCCCTACTGCCGCCTTTTCATACTCCACTTGTGTTTCTCTTTGTGTTTTAAATATTGCAGCTAAAGCAAGAGTGTCTGTACTTTGCTGATGATAGAAATTACCCACGCTTTGGCTAACCATAGACATACTTGTAGTATAGGAGTTAACCAAAGTATTTTCAACCGACTTTTTAAAATCCACACCCGTCTCTGCATTATATGTCAAGGAAACATCTTCTTTACCATTATAAATAATGTCAAAATTAAACTCGGTTTGAGGCACAGCATAAACCAATCTGTACATTCCCTTAGTAATAGTTGAATCTAACTGAAATTTAAAATTTCCCTGCTCATCTATTTGAGTATTTGCAATATACATGGAAGTTGTTGGCAATACTTTGTACAAGATTGCAAATTGGTAATCGGAAGCTGGAGAAAAAGTGCCCTTAATAGTATGCTGCGCCATAATTAACATTGGCGTCAACATGAAAACGAACACAAATTTTTTAAACATATACTCTTTTTTAATAAGACTCAAATTTCTATACTAAGTCACTTTATTTACTTTTCAAATTCAACAATCAAGCCAAGATTGGTTGAATTGCATGTAAAGCTTTTTCTATTGTATTAATATCTTCAAAAGTAAGCAATAATCGTAATCCTTTCCTAGTTTGTTTTTCTTTCATTTTACAAACATTGGCATGTGATTGCACAAACTGTAATACCTTAGTAAATATTGCACTCTTATAGAAATTACTTTGCTGATCACTAACAAAATAACCAACAAATTTTCCTTGTTTCATAATGATTTTTTCGAAACCAAGTTTTGTGGCAATCCATTTAATTCTCACACTATTTAATAAATCCACAACTTGAGTTGGCAACTCACCAAAACGATCGATCAGTTCTTGTTCAAAAATTTGCAAACTATCCTCTGTCTTTAAATTGTTGAGCTGTGTATAAAGGTTTAATCGTTCGGTAATATTATTAACATAATCGTCAGGGAATAGCAGCTCAAAATCTGCATCGATTGTTATATCCTTAACATAGTCTTTTTCCTCGTTCTCTTCCTTATATAAATCTTTAAATTCGTTTTCTTTAAGTTCTTCAATGGCTTCATTTAATATTTTTTGATATGTATCAAATCCAATTTCATTTATAAAGCCACTTTGTTCACCTCCTAACAAATCTCCTGCTCCCCTAATTTCAAGATCTTTCATAGCAATATTAAAACCACTCCCCAATTCAGTATACTGCTCTAGGGCAGTAATACGTTTACGAGCATCATCAGTCATAGCTGAATATTCTGGCGTAATAAAATAACAAAACGCTTTTTTATTACTTCTCCCAACTCGTCCACGCATTTGGTGTAAATCACTCAATCCAAAATTGTTGGCGTTGTTAATAAAAATGGTGTTGGCATTTGGAACATCCAAACCACTTTCGACAATAGTTGTACTTACCAAAACATCAAACGCACCATTCATAAAACTCAGCATTAGTTGTTCTAATTTTTTGCCTTCCAGTTGTCCATGACCAATACCAATCTTCGCATCTGGCACCAATCGTTGGATCATGCCAGCCACTTCTTTAATATTCTCTATCCGATTATGAATAAAAAACACTTGCCCTCCACGTTGAATTTCATAGCTTATTGCATCACGAATGGCTTCTTCGTTAAAACGAATAACATGACTCTTTATCGGGTATCTATTTGGTGGTGGTGTGGTTATTACCGATAAATCCCTTGCTGCCATTAAACTAAATTGAAGCGTCCTTGGGATAGGTGTTGCTGTAAGTGTAAGCACATCTACATTCTCTTTTAGAGTCTTTAATTTTTCTTTTACTGCTACCCCAAATTTTTGTTCTTCGTCAACAATTAGCAGACCTAAATCTTTGAATTTTACATTTTTATTAGTGAGTTGGTGTGTCCCTATTAAAATATCGACATGGCCTTTTTCTAACTTTTCTAAGGTCTCTCGTTTCTGCTTTGCTGTTCTAAATCGGTTGATATAATCTACCGTAACAGGAAAATCTTTTAAGCGCTGGCTAATTGTTTTTTGGTGTTGAAATGCCAAAATAGTTGTTGGCACCAAAATAGCAACTTGTTTGCCATTATCTACCGCCTTAAAAGCTGCTCTAATTGCAACCTCAGTTTTCCCAAAGCCCACATCTCCACAAACCAAACGATCCATTGGTCGTTCGCTTTCCATATCTGCTTTAATATCATCCGTGGCAGTAATTTGATCTGGTGTATCTTCATAGACAAAAGACGCTTCTAACTCATGCTGCATATAGCTGTCTGGATTGTACTGATAACCAGTTTCCATTTTTCGTTTTGCGTAGAGTTTTATTAAATTGAACGCAATCTCCTTTACTCTAGATTTTGTTTTCTGTTTAAGGGTTTTCCATGCCTTACTTCCAAGTTTGTATATTTTTGGTGGTTTGCCATCTTTACCATTAAACTTGGTTATTTTATGCAAAGAGTGAATACTTAAATACAAAATATCCCGCTCTCCATAAACTAGTTTTATGGCTTCTTGCTTTTTTCCTTCAACATCAATTTTTTGTAAACCTCCAAATCTGCCAATACCGTGATCAATGTGCGTAACATAATCTCCAACATCAAGTTTTGTGAGCTCTTTTAAGGTTATTGCTTGTTTTTTTGCATAGCCGTTTTTAAGATGAAATTTATGATAACGTTCAAAAATCTGATGGTCCGTATAACATACAATCCTATTGTCACCATCAATAAAACCATTATATAAAGAAAGTACTATGGTTTTATAATGCACATCTTGCTCTACATCTTCAAAAATATCGTGAAACCGTTTGGCTTGTTGTTCACTAACACAGCTTATATAATTGGTATAGCCCCTATCATGATTGGTATTTAAGTTTTCTATTAATAAATCAAATTGCTTGTTAAATGAAGGTTGGGGAGCAATATTGAAATTTATACTGTTGTCTGAGTCAATACTATAAAATGAGCTACTCCCAAACTCTACCAAAGTAAAATCCAATAATTGTTTTTTTAATAATTCTGAATTACAAAATAGCTCGATAGGAGTACCATGTTTTAAATCTGTTGTAAGCGTTTCGAAAGCTTCTTCTGCTTTTCCAAAAAAAGAATCTATTCTCGAAAATAAAAGATCTAAATTTTTAGTAAATATTACAGTTTTTGAAGCGACATACTTTAAAAAACTCTGCCTGCTTTCTTCTAAAAACTTATTGGCAACATTAGGAATAATATTGATTTTCTTAATTTGCTCAGTCGAAAGCTGTGTCTCTACATCAAATGTTCTAATACTTTCTACTTCATCTCCAAAAAACTCTATTCTATAAGGTTCATCATGAGAGAACGAAAACACATCGACAATACCTCCACGAACCGAAAATTCCCCAGGTTCTGTAACAAAATCAACCCGTTTAAATTGATACTCAAACAATACTTCGTTTACAAAATCAATAGACAAATCATCGTTTACTGAAATTTTTAAAGTATGACGCTCCAGTTCCTTTCTCGTGACTACTTTTTCAAAAAGGGCGTCAGGATAAGTAACAATTAAGGCAGGTTTCTTACGGGAATTAATCCGGTTTAACACTTCTGCTCTGAGCAATACATTGGCGTTGTCTGTCTCTTCTATTTGATAAGGTCTGCGGTAGCTTCCTGGATAAAACAAAACATCCTTTTCATCTAACAATTGCTCTAAATCGTTTAAGTAATAAGCCGCTTCTTCTTTGTCATTAAAAATAAGTAAATAAGGGAGTCCGGATTCTTTAAAAGCATTGGAAACTACAAACGAAAAAGAAGATCCTAAAAGTCCCTTTAACTGGATATTATTTTGATTTTGGGCAATAGTTTTTTGCAGTTTTTGCTGCTGCAAAGACTGTGCAAAAGTTTGCGAGATTATGGATTTACTCACTAATACAATTTTAAGCAAATATATAATAAATGTTGATTAGAATTTTAATTTTTATTAGCACATGAAGCGTTATAAATATTATATTTGTTGGTACAAAAACAATACAATTTATGTCAATTTCAGATTTATTTGATAGTGGTTTTAAAAAGCGTAATGAGAATCATTTTGCCGCTATTGTTAGAGTTGCTATGAGCGACGATATAATTAACGATGCAGAAAAAAAATTTTTAGATCGTCTAGCAAGAAATTTGAATATTTCAGAACTGGATTATAAACGAATATTAAAAGATTATAATTCTCATCCAATTAACCCACCTCTGTCTTATGATATGAGATTAGAACGTTTATACGATTTGGCAAGAATGGTTTGGGCTGATCATATTGAAGGCAAAAAACAAATTAAGTTGCTAAAAAAATTGACTATTGGTTTAGGGTTTAAATCTGAAAATGCTAAATACATTAGTGATAAAGCTCTTAAGTTAGTGTATCATGAAGTTAATCTTGATGTATTTATTGAAGAAATGAAAACTATGAATCAATAGTTTTGATTTAATAAAATTAAAAAGCAACCAAATTGGTTGCTTTTTTTATATACTAAATTATTTTATTATTTCGCATTTCTCATAAATTCTTCTGCCTTTTCAACCATATTCTTGCTTCCACAAATAAACGGAACACGCTCATGTAGTTCGGAAGGTTCAATATTCATAATTCTTGTAAACCCATCACTGGCCTTTCCATTAGCTTGTTCAGCTATATAAGCCATGGGATTACATTCATACAATAACCGCAATTTCCCATTAGGGTTTTTAGAGCTTTTTGGATATAAATAAATACCACCCTTAATCATATTTCTATGAAAATCTGAAACTAAAGACCCTATATATCTTGATGTATATGGTCTATCTTCTTCTTCTAACTGACAATATTTAATATAATTTTTTACACCTTGTGGAAAGCGAATATAGTTTCCTTCATTTACCGAATAAATAGTACCATCTTCAGGAAACTCCATGTCTGGATGAGATAAATAAAACGAACCAATTGCCGGATTTAACGTAAATCCATTAACCCCATGACCCGTGGTATATACTAACATTGTAGACGTTCCATAAACCACATAACCTGCGGCAACTTGCTCACTCCCTTTTTGTAAAAAATCCTTTAGTGTAACTGGAGTTCCTACAGGAGTTACACGTCTATAAATGGAAAAAATCGTCCCAACAGAAACATTCACATCTATATTAGAGGACCCATCCAGAGGGTCAATTAAAACAATATATTTGTTTTGATGGTTTTCATCTTGACTATTAATTGAAATAAAATCATCCTCTTCTTCACTGGCGATACCACAAACTATGTTTCTTTTTGTAAGTGTTTGAATAAACTTCTCATTGGCGTAAACATCCAATTTTTGTTGGTTTTCACCTTGTATATTAGTATCCCCTGCAGCACCAATAATATCTACTAATCCTGCTTTATTAACTTCATGATTTACAACTTTGGCTGCTAATCTAATTGAATTGAGAAGGCTAGATAATTCACCAGAAGAATATTTAAATGATGATTGATTTTCAATAATAAATTCTCCTAAGGTTTGTTTTTTATGGGACATTTTAATGGCGTGTTTATTTTCCCCAAATATCGTGTTTTTTAACAAACTAAATCGATTTCGTAAAATATAAATTGAGTGTATTTATCAACTTTAAGCTATATTTGATTTTATTTGAAAAATTATGAATTTCACGATAAGAAACGCCGCTAAATCGGATATGTCACGTGCTTTAGAATTGATAAAAGAACTTGCCACTTTTGAAAAAGAAGAAGGTGCTGTAGAAGTTACGGTGCAAGATTTACAAAAGGATGGTTTTGGAGAATATCCAGCTTTTAAATGTTTTGTTGCTGAACTTGATAATACAGTTGAAGGCATAGCCTTAGTTTATCATCGTTATTCAACATGGAAAGGGCCTATTCTACATTTAGAAGATTTAGTTGTAAGTCAGAAAATGAGAGGATTAGGTGCGGGGACAGCGCTTCTTGATGAAGTTGTTAAATTTGGACATAGACTAGGTGTAAAACGAATCAACTGGGAAGTCTTAGACTGGAATGAAAAAGCCATTAATCTTTACGAAAAGAAAGGAGCAAAAGTGCTTAGGGATTGGGACGTTGTACATTTGAATGAGGAAGGAATTAAAAACTATATATCTAATATAAAGTAATGCGCATATTTAAGTTTGGTGGAGCTTCTGTAAAAGACGCAGATGGTGTTAAAAACTTAGCCAAAGTTTTACAAACCGTTGGCTACCATGACACATTAGTCGTAGTTTCTGCCATGGGAAAAACAACCAATGCTATTGAACAGATTGTTCACAATTATTTTGACAATAAAAAAGAATTACAAAGTTCTATCCAAGATGTCAAGAAATTTCATAATGCTATTTTACTTGACCTGTTTGAAAATGAAAACCATCCAATTTTTAAGACGGTCTCTAATTTTTTTCAAGAGCTAAGCATGTTCTTTGAAAGGAATAAATCTCCAGATTATAATTTTGTATATGATCAAATTGTTGGCTATGGCGAATTAACTTCAACAGCAATTATTAGTGCTTATCTAGAAACTGCAGGAATTAAGAACAATTGGCTAGATGTTCGTGATTTTATTAAAACCGATAATTACCACAGAAATGCCAAAATAGATTGGAAAAAAACACAGGATGTCATTACTAAAAAAGTTAACAGCAATATTCTAAATATTACTCAGGGTTTTTTAGGAAGTGACTCCAATAACTTTACGACCACACTAGGTAGGGAAGGAAGCGATTATACAGCAGCTATTTTTGCTTATTGCCTAAATGCAGAAAGTGTAACAATTTGGAAAGATGTTCCCGGTGTTTTAAATGCAGATCCTAGATTTTTTGAAAATTCACAATTATTAAATCAAATTTCTTACCGTGAGGCTATAGAATTGGCTTTTTATGGGGCTTCCGTAATTCACCCAAAAACGCTGCAACCTATACAGCGTAAGGAAATACCCTTATTTGTTAAGTCTTTTTTAAATCCAAAAAATAATGGAACTTGTGTAAGTAAAGGCATTGATTTAAATCCTAAAATACCTTGTTTTATAGTTAAGAAAAATCAAGTCTTGGTTTCCTTATCTTCTTTAGATTTTTCCTTTATTGTCGAAGAAAATATCAGTGAAATTTTCAATCTTTTACACGTTTGCAAGATGAAAGTTGATGTTATTCAAAACTCAGCCATTAGTTTCTCAGTATGTGTAGATAATAATTACAACCAACTTGAAAAGTTACTACAACGCCTTAAAGCTAAGTTTAAAGTTACTTGTCATGAAAATGTATCCCTCTATACTATACGTCATTATGATGAAAAATCTATTGAGACATTAGAGCAAAACAAAACTGTTTTATTAAAGCAAATGTATCAAGAAACTGTACAGTTTGTAACGCTTTAATCAAAATATTTCGTTTGTCGTTTTTAATTATATTTGTAGTTCACACAATCAAAAAATATAAATGGGTTTAGTAACAGCTAAAGAAGTCGCAAAAGCTATAAATGTTGACAAATATGGATTTATAGGCACTTTTTTGGGTTGGATACTTATGAAGCTTCTCAAAATATCTACACTAAATAAAATTTATAACCGAAATAAACATTTAAAAGATCTTGACTTTTTAAATAGTGTTTTAGATGAGTTTCAAATTAAGTTTGAAATCCCAGAAGAAGATTTAAAACGTTTACCAAAAAATGGAGCTTATATTACAATGTCAAATCATCCGTTGGGTGGCATTGATGGTGTTTTGTTACTGAAATTAATGCTTGAACAAAGACCCGATTTTAAATTTATAGCAAATTTCTTAATTCATCGTATAGAACCGTTGAAGCCTTACGCTATGCCAGTGAATCCTTTTGAAGACAGAAAGGATGCACAATCCAGTATGATTGGTTTTAAACATTCCATATTACATTTAAAAGAAGGTAAACCGTTGGGGATTTTTCCTGCTGGAGAAGTATCTACTTATAGAGACGGTAAATTAGTAGTCGATAAACCTTGGGAGGAACCGGTAATGAAATTAGCTCAACACGCTGAAGTTCCAATCGTTCCAATTTATTTTCATGCTAAGAATAGTAAATTGTTTTATAAACTTTCTAAAATTAGTGACACGTTTAGAACGGCGAAATTGCCATCAGAATTACTTACTCAAAAAAAACGCGTTATTAAAGTGCGCATAGGGCGTCCGATTTCTGTAAAAGACCAAAAAGAACATGCTACTCTATCAGACTTTTCAGAGTTTATTAGACGTAAGACTTATATGCTTTCTAATGCTTTTGAAGACAAACCCAAACGTTTAGAAAACATTTCATCAACACTAAAAGTCCCTAAGATTCCTAAAAAAATAGTGACACCTGTAAAAACAGAGGTCATGCTGAAAGAAATTGAAGAATTAAGGGAAGGCGATTATAGACTCTTAAAAAGTAAAAATTACGAAGTGTATTTAGCCCCCGCGCCTAAGTTGCCAAATATAATTAGAGAAATTGGAAGGCTTCGGGAAATTACTTTTAGAGAAGTAGGAGAAGGGACAAATGAAGCTATAGATTTAGATAAATTTGACACCTACTACCATCATATGTTTCTATGGGACGATGAAAGCAAAGTCATTGCTGGTGCTTACCGAATGGGTTTAGGTTCTAAAATATTTGAGAAATATGGGATTGATGGTTTTTATCTTCAGGATCTATTTAGATTTGAACCAGAACTTCATAAAATGATGAGTCAGTCTATTGAAATGGGACGTGCATTTATCATTAAAGAATATCAACAAAAACCAATGCCCTTATTTTTACTTTGGAAAGGTATTGTACATACTACTTTACGTTTTCCTGAGCATAAATTTTTAATCGGTGGCGTGAGCATTAGTAACCAATTTTCAAATTTTTCTAAATCGTTAATGATTGAGTTTATGAAATCTCATTATTACGATCCTTATATTGCCCAATATGTGCATCCAAAAAAGGAATTTAAGGTAAAACTTAATGATGCCGACAAAGATTTTGTTTTTGATGAAACTGAGGCTGATCTCAACAAATTTGATAAAATAATTGATGAAGTTGAACCTGGTGCATTACGTCTCCCAGTATTACTTAAAAAGTACATCAAGCAAAATGCACGCTTGGTAGCTTTTAATGTGGATCCGTTATTTAATAATGCTGTTGACGGTTTAATGTACATTAAAATTGCAGACTTGCCCGAAAGCACGGTCCGTCCTGTAATGGAAGAGTTTCAAGCTGAACTGGAGCGTAAGTTTATGGAAAATAACGACAGCTAATCACATATTCTCCACTACGAAATTTTTAAAATAAACCTTAATTTCCTCTCGAGCTTTTAAAAATGCGGCATGCTTTTCCGCTTCTGTTCCAACAACTTTTGAAGGGTCAATGAAATTATGATGTAACCTTACGGCGTTTTTACTAGGGATGTAAGGACAATTTTCATTCGCATGATCACAAACAGTAACTATAAAATCAAAATCGACTGATGCATATTCATCAACGTGATTTGATGTGTGATGGTCTATGTTTATACCATCTTCTTTCATAATTGCTAAGGCTCCGGGGTTTAAGCCATGAGTTTCAATGCCTGCGCTATATACTTTTACCGTTCTATTATCTAAAAAATGATTTAAATACCCATGAGCCATTTGGCTTCTACAGGAATTGCCTGTACACAATACTAAAATATTCTTCATACCTCCTTTTTATTCCTACTCGCGCGAAGGAATGTTACTATTTAATTTATTAATCTACTGCGTCTTTCCATTAAGACATTATCAAACCACTCCTCTTTTAATTTGCCAATTCTTTCCCTAATGCCAACAACTCTAAATTCGCATTTTTCATGCAATGCTATACTTGCTTTGTTTTTAGAAAAAATACTAGCTTGTAAAGTCCAAAATTCATATTTTTCGCTTACTTCTATAAGTTGCTTTAATAATGATTTGCCTAAATGTTGTCCTCTAAATTCTTCAGCAATGTAAACAGTTACTTCTGCAACTCCTTTATAGACTGGTCTTTTTGAAGTTGGTGATAAAACTGCATAACCAACTACCAAATCGTTAATTACTATAACCAATCTACAAGATTTAATATATTTATTATTCCATACTTCCCAAGTGGGTGTTTTAGTCTCAAAAGTTGCAATTCCAGTAGCTATACCATTAGCATAAATTTTCGAGACCAAATCCCAATCAGATTTTATTAATGGTCTAATAATATGTGAAACCACTTTCTAGCAACAATTGTCAGCAGGTGAGCAGCAAGCTTCAGTTGTAGTTACATCAGTTGCCGCTTCTTCTACACCACAAGTTGACTTTGCCTTACAATCTGTTTTTTCGACGTCTAATTTAACAATTAAGTTATCATCACGTATTTCGAAATCGTTAACAAATAGCTGCGCCGTATGAAATGTTGCATTGCTATATTCAAATTTTACCTCTGCGTCCATAGTATAAGGTTTCATAGTAGCCACTCTATCTAATATTGATAATGCCTTAGACGTCTTCATAAAGTCTCTTTTACCCAATTCACTAGGGCTTTCCCAAAGCTGAATAATAGTTTCTTTCCAAGCATCTGTGCCTGCACCACAATCTACAGAATCCACTGCAATGTGTTTTACTTCTGTAATATGGTAGTTAGCACCTACAAATGCATAAGGCTTATATTCAAACAATAAGGATTTGTCTTCGTGTTGTCTAAGTACATTAAATAATTCTTGAGTTTTCATATTTAATTTGTTTTGATTATTAATATTTATTGAAATTCTTTATGTCGACTTACTTTAACAACAATTGGACTTTGTTGTATTAAAAAAAGAATTGACTTGTGTTTGTAATATTGTCCACCGCTCTATATCTATGCAATAGCACATGCGCTTTCCAGACACCTCTCCTTTTAATAATCCAATACTTTTTAATTCTTTTAAATGTTGGGATATTGTAGCCTGCGCCAAGCCAATCTCATCTACCAAGTCATTGCATATACAAGCTTCTTGTTTGCTTACATATTGCAATATGGCAACTCGAGCTGGATGTCCAAGCACTTTAAACAGTAGAGCCAGTTCGTTTTGGTTTTCTGTAAATATTTGAGTTTTAGTAGTTCCCATGATTATATAATTTTAATATTGCAATATTACGATATTATTTTTAAACAAAAAAGTCAAAACGTATTTTTTTGACTTTTTTTATTGTTTTAGAACCAAGGTTTTTGTCCAGTTTGATAAGTATTATAAAATTCTTCATCAGATTTTGTTAGGTAAATGATTCCTTCTACAATTCCAATAATTCCAGAAATAGAAGATGTTATACCGCAAGTAAAGATTCCTAAAATTCCTAATACTAATAAAATAGCACCTTCTTTATTATATCCTAAAATAAATTTATGAACACCAAGCCACCCTAATAATATTGCAAGTATTCCTGCTAGAACCTTTTTGTTATCACCACTTGCATTGCTAAACGCCTCTTTAGCACTATCCGCAAATTCTGATGCACTCTCTTTTGCTTCGCTTGCAAATTCCTTAGCTTTATCTGCAGCTTCACCTGCAAATTCTTCAGCTTTTCCAGCAGCTTTTTTCGCGCCATCTTTTGCGCTTCCAAGCATATCTTCTAAATCGTCTCTTAAGTCTTTGTTATCGTCTGACATTTTATTTTTTGTTTAGGTTAGACTATAAAGTTAACAAAATTGTATTAACTATTGTATAAAATATAAGTATCCAAAACAAAACAATTGTTACAAAAGGGCACTGTCAACGGGTTCCCAAAGTTCAATTTTGTTAGCTTCTGGGTCAAGAATCCAACCAAATTTACCGTACTCATATTCTTCAACCTCCCCTACAATGGTAACACCTTCTTCTTTTAATACTTTTAACAACTCGTGTAAATCTTCTACTCTAAAATTCATCATAAATTGTTTTTCGCTTGGCTGAAAGTATGATGTGTCTTCTTTAAAAGGTGACCATTGGGTCGTTCCTCCTTCCACATCATCTTTCCATTTAAAAGTCCACCCATATGCATCAACCGGTATACCCAAATGTTTACCATACCATGCTTTGAGCTTATCTGGGTCTTTTGATTTAAAAAAAAATCCACCCAATCCTAATACTCTTTTTTTCATTTTTTTTGTTTTTTATAGCCGTTTAATAAGTTATATCTATTATTAGACCAAGGTCTTATTGAACTCACTAATAGTAATTCTCCTAACGAGAAGTTTTCTTTATGCTCGTTTCATAAATATTAATCCACTCCGCGGCACTAATTTTCGCGGTTAGCTCACCAATTAGCTCAAAAGGAATATCATCCATTTTTTTTAAGCGAATACAGCTTTTCCCCATATCCAATTTATATTTGCAGCGTTTAGCATACTCTGTTGTAAACCAATCATATACTTCTTTTTTTGCATAAATTACCATACTATAAACTCCAATAAAGTTTTTTTGAGATGCCAAATTCATAAACGGGAGGGGTAATTTGGGGTCGCAATGATAACCATTTGGATACACAGAATGTGGAATAACATACCCTAGCATGCCATAGTTCATAGCCTCTTCAATACCCTTTGGAAGATTATCCAAAATCTGTTGTCTTAATTTTAAAATTGGCTCTTTTCTATCTTCAGGTAATTCGCTTAAATATTCTTTTGGTGTTGCCGCTGTTGATTGCATGATATTAGTTTTTTCGTTGTATAAAATTATCAAAATTCGTCCTTAATTTTGTCTACAATGGTCTGTGCCAATTTCGCTTTACTCTCAACGGTCCATCCTGCAACATGAGGCGTTAACAAAACATTATCTGCTTTTATCAAATATTTGAAAGCTTCTGGCATCTCAACGCAGCCTGTCTTGAGCGAAATCGAAAGGCTCAATGTAACATCCTTTTTAAATAAGTTTTCAAATGATGCTTTTTCATATTCTAGAACATCTAATCCTACTCCTAAAATTTTTCCTGATTTTAAAGCATCCACCAAATCTTGGGTGACAACACTTTTACCTCTGGCTGTATTTATAAACCAAAATGGCTTTTTAAACTTTTTAATGAATTCAGAATTTACCATGTTCATGGTTAATGGTGTTTGTGGCGTATGCAAACTCACAACATCGGATTTACTTTGTAGATCTTCAAGTAAAACTTGTTTACAGTTTTCATCACCAACATTGGCTTTAATATCATAACACAGCACCTCAACATCAAACCCGCGAAGCTTTTTAGCAAAAGCCTTTCCCATATTGCCGTATCCAACTAACCCGAGCGTTTTACCATCGAGTTCAATACCACGATTGTCTTCTCGTTGCCAAATTCCCTTTTTAACTTCTGCATCTGCTTTATTAAGTTTGTTAAATAAAGAGAGTAGCATTCCTAATGTATGTTCGCCGACAGCATTTCCATTGCCTTCTGGAGCCACAATGAGTTTAATACCTTTTGATTCAGCATACTCACAATCAATATTCTCTAATCCTGCACCAACGCGACCAATAAATTTTAAATTTGTGGCTGCATCTAAAAATGATTTGTCTATAGTGAAGCGGCTTCTTATTATAATGCCATCATAAGCTGATACCTGTGATTCAATTTCGAATTTTGTTGACGTATAATCTTCATGATTAATAAATCCTAAATCGTTTAGCTGATTAATTAATAACGGATGATTGGTATCTAGGTGAAGGATTTTCATATTTACTTCTCACGGAAGTGGCAATCTTATTAATTATAAGGTAAAAGTAAAAATTATGAGATACTGAAACAAGTTCAGCATGACAAAAATTAGATTTTAGGATAATGTGATTGTGTTTTTTCATGCTTCACATTCCCAGTATGTGCAGTTGACAATTTTTCAAACAACAGCACATGAACTTCTTCATCGTTCTTGGTCGTTGGGTTGTGCTCTACACCTTTTGGTATCACAATAATTTCACCTTCGTTTACAATTTCGGTTCGATCTCGAAACTGCATATACAAGTTGCCTTTAATTACTTGAAACAACTCATCTTCATGTTCGTGTGTATGCCACACAAATTCACCTTTTAGTTTAGCTAAAATAACTTGCATATCATCAACAACAGCAATTTGATGCGGATGCCAATTTTTACTGAATTTTGTGAATTTCTCTTTAATGTTAATCGGTTTCATGTTGTAAAATTACACATTTTGAAGATGATGTTGCTACCTGATTCTTATTTACGTCATTGCGAACGCATTGAAGCAATCTCATAAAAAGAATTCCGACTAAAAAGATTACTTTAGTCATTCCCCACCACGCCATCTAGGCCATTCGTTAAAAATGTATATCATACATTTTCTTTAGGCTCTGTCCCGCAGTGACGAAGATGTTATATTCCTAAAATCATTTTGGCTATCCAGAAGTAAATTAGAATACCAAAAATATCGTTGCTAGTTGTAATAAACGGACCTGTTGCAATAGCTGGGTCTATACCTCTCTTATCTAAAAATAAAGGAACAAATGTACCAATAAGGCCAGCCACAATTATAACTATAACTAATGACACAGAAATAGCCAAAGCTGTATTTATATCACCTTTAGTTGCCCATACGAACAAAAATAAGAAGAATGCCAAAATTATCCCATTAAGCGCCGCTAATAGCATTTCTTTAATCAATCTACTATTAACACTTCCTTTTACGTCATCATTGGCCAATCCTTGCACAATAATAGCACTTGATTGCACCCCAACATTTCCAGCCATGGCCGCAATAAGTGGTGTAAAAAAGAACAGCACAGCATATTTATTAAACGATTCTTGAAAGCCTTCCATAATCAAAAACGCACCAACACCACCAACCAAACCTAAAAACAACCAAGGTAATCGCGCTCGTGTTAACTGAAAAATGCTATCATCCGCCTCGACATCTTGTGTAATACCAGCAGCCAATTGATAATCCTTATCAGCTTCTTCCTTAATTACATCTACAATATCATCAATAGTAATTCTTCCTAACAAGGTTTGCTTATCATCTACCACTGGAATAGCTTCTAAATCATACTTTTGCATCACTTTGGCAACATCTTCTACATCATCATGAACATTTACATAATCAACATTGCTATTTGATATTTCTGCGATTTTTTGTTCACTTTTTGCAACAATTAAATCTTTTAAGGATAATCTACCAATCAATTTTTCTTCCTTATCAACCACGTAAATCGAATGTACACGCGTTACTTCTTTTGCTTGACCACGAATACGGCGCATACAACCTGCAACTGTCCAAGTCTCATATACTTTTACCAGCTCTTTTGCCATAAGTCCACCTGCTGAGTCTTCATCATACCTCAATAAATCCTTGATATCTTCAGCGTGTTCCTGGTCTTCAATATGGGCAATTACACGCTCTTGTCGTTCTTGGGATAACTCAGAAATAATATCGGCAGCATCATCGGTATCCAGTTCTTCAATTTCTTCTGCAATTTCTTTAGCAGATAGGTTTTGGAGGATTTTTTCGCGATCATCATCATCGAGCTCCATTAAAATATCAGAAGTTGTCTCAGAGTCCAACAACTTAATCACATATATTGCCTGTTCCAGATTAAGTTCATCTAGAATTTCGGCAATATCGGCATGATGAAATTCATTTAAAAAAAGTTGTAACTTCTTATCATCATTACTATCGATAAGTTGCTCAACATTTTCAATGAGTTCATCAGTGAGTTGAAATTGTATGTTTTCTTTTTCTTCTGACATGATATTTACACTACTTCTCGATACAATTTTTGTGAGTTCTGACAGTTTTCAGAATCAAACAATCACTCGAAGCGACAATTATTATTCGTCATTTTCAATTAACTGTGTGAGTTCAATAAAAGAATCAACACTTAATTGTTCTGGACGTTTGCCAAATATAACATTTGCTTTTAAATTATCTGAAAGATTGAAAGTTTTTAAACTATTGCGAAGTGTTTTACGGCGCTGCTGAAAACCTGTTTTAACAACTCTAAAAAATAATTTTTCATCACATGGTAAACTATAATCTTCTTTTCTAATTAGACGAAGCACTCCTGATTCTACTTTTGGTGGTGGATTAAAAACTGATGGAGGTACGGTAAATAAATATTCGGCATTATAAAAAGCTTGGGTTAGCACTGACAGGATACCATAGACTTTACTGCCTTCTTTTTCGCAAATACGCTTAGCCACCTCCTTTTGAAACATCCCAGAGAATTCTGGAATCTGATTTCTCATCTCAAGCGTTTTAAATACAATTTGAGTTGAAATATTATATGGGAAATTTCCAATTATGGCAAAGGGGTTATCCCCAAAAACTTCACCTAAATCAAACTTTAAAAAGTTCTTCTCAATAATTCTAGTAGCTAGATTTAAATAATTTGCTTGCAAATATTCTACCGATTCTGGATCAATCTCTATGACATAAGTAGTAACATCTTTTTCAAGTAGATATTTTGTCAAAACTCCCATGCCAGGGCCAATCTCCAAAACATTAGAATATCTTATTAAGGATAACGTATCTGCTATTTTTTTTGCAATATTTTCATCATTTAAAAAATGCTGACCTAAATGTTTTTTCGCTTTTATTGACATCCTTAGTTATGTGTTACAGAATACTCATCAATTATTTCAAGTTCTGTTCTAAATGCTAGCATTTTATCAGAAAACAGAGTAAGTCCTTCTTGCCTAAATTTTGGTGCATCTTGTATATAATAATCGTCTAGATCCTTGCGTGATTTAGCCTTGTATTGTACGGAATAGGTGATCTCTCCTTGCTCTTGGGTTAAAACCCTAGTAAGCTTTGCTTCAATAAATTTCCCCGTTGCCAAGACTTGTGGAATATGCTCTTTTATCCATCCTAACCATTGAGAGTGAACGCTTTCATCAATATTTATAGTTATGTTGTATATTATCATGCAAGTCGATTATTGTGGGATTCCTGCCTCTGCAGAAATGACAATTAAAGTATATTTTTTGCAAATAACAGGAGTTCTTTGCCATCATCAAAGGGAATTATCCTTTTTTCTAAAGTTAAGCCTAGTTTTTCTAACAATTTTATAGAGTTCTTATTTACAGGATCGGTAATCGCAGTTATTTTTTCTAAATTGAATTTATGTTTTGCTAATTCCATGATTGCGTTTGACGCTTCGAAGCCAAAGCCTCTACCTTCATAAGCTGGTAAAAATCCAAACCCAATGTCTACATGTTCAAGTTCTTTGCGCTTAACTAGACCAACGGTTCCAATGATTTTGTTGGCTTCGTCTTTTAATAATACATTGTAAAACCCAAATCCAAATTCTTTATAGCTCTTTAATATTCCATTCTTTAAATTTTCTTCGGAAGCTTTTAAAGTTTTAATGTTTCTGTCACCAATATATTTAAGCCAGTGCGGCGTATTCATTAACTCTAAAAAGAAAGGTGCGTCCTTCAGGGTGACTTTAGAAATTATAAGTCTTTCGGTTTCTGCTATTATCATATAAGCTAATTTAGCGCATCACCACGTAAGGTCCTATATTTTTTTCTGGCCTCAACAAAGTAAATACTATCAGCATAATTAAATATAATTTGTTCATAAAGTTCTTTTGCTTTTTCAGGACGTTCGAAATGATTCCTATACAATTCAGCTAAACCATAATAAGCATCATCTGCTAAAATATCTTCTTTATAATTTTCGATAATTGCTATATAATTTTGCTCTGCCTTAATATAATCTTTCCTTTTTTCAAATAATTGTGCTTGTTGATATAAGGTTTGATCAATAATAGATTCTGTTTTATGGTTTTTTAAGATTACATCTAAAACATTTATGGCCTCGCTTGTTTTATTTTGAAATGCCAGCAAATCAGCTTTGGCATATAGCTTAAGAGCCGTTTGCGTAGAGTCTTCATATTTGTTGTCAGAAATTAATAGTTTCAAATCTAAGGCATCGTTTGCAATGAGTTGTGATGTTGACGCTTTTAATATTTTTAACTGTGATTCAGCCCACTTAAAATCGCCTTTATAATAACTTGCCTTGGCCACCCTAAATCTAGCTTCTTGAGAGATTATGCTATTCTTTAAACTGGATTGTATCTGAGAAAAATAAATTAAGGCCTCGTTGAACTTTTCTTGAAACACCAAAATATCTCCTAACTTTAGTTTTATTCTTGCCTCTTGCATTCTAGGCAATCGTGTTTCCAAAGCTTCTTTAAGGAACATAGTAGCTCTCTTAGAGTCGTTTAAATAAAATGCAATGAAATGCCCATAGGACAGTTGTAAATCAATTGTTTGTGGGTTTCTACCATATTGCTCTATCAAACTGTTATACTTGTTATCAATCTTTTTGTAATGAGAGTTTTCAGAATTAGCTGTTTCTAATTCTAATACATTTTTATGAGCATCTAGAATCGTTGGTAGATCAATGGCATTGTCGATTAAATAGATTAGTATTTCGTTTGCAACTTCGACGTTATTCTCTTCAATAGTAATTCTTGCTAAATCTGTAATTCCTCGCAAAGATTCCTGTTCACGCTTATAAATTGCTTTTTCTTGAACAAATGCCTTAGAATAATCTTTTTGCTGAATAAATAACCAACTCAACAACCGATTCCACAAAACGTTTGGTTGCTTTTGAATTTTCCGAAGTAAGACCTTTCTCAAGAGTATGTTATTCTCATCTTCACCATTTTCAGAAATGTATTGACTAAAAGCCCTTTTTGCCTGATTTAAATAGGTCAGGTTCTTCTCAATGAAATTAACATAACTGCTAAACATTTTTTCCACTTTACCTTGTTCTCCATAAATTCTTGCCAACTGAATATAGTAATTAGACTCGGGCCTAAGCTCCATTGCCCTTTCGTATACAATGGCCGCCCTATCAATTAAAGCATGCTCTTCAAAGCGTCTTGCAACATAATAGGCAAATATGACATCTTCTTCAATTTTTGAAATTGATTGGTTGTAGTATTCTTCAGCTTTATTCTGTTCTCCTTTTAATTGATAATTATAGCCTAATTCAACCAAAAAATGAGGGTTTCTATTCGTACCGATTTGCTCAAGGAGTAATTTCTCGGCAATTTCATATTGCTCAAGTTGTTGGTGTATTTCTATAATTTTCAGTAAATAATTAGTATTTCCCTTTTTAGCATCGTAAAGTTTTTGATATGAAATTAGTGCCTTTTCAAACTCTCCACGATCAAAATAATCCTTAGCCATCAATTCATTTTGAGAAGCGGCAGACAAGCAAAATAAAAATGTAAGTATGTAAAATATATGCTTCATAGCATGGTAAATATAGTAAATGTGAGGATCAGTTATTGTGAATGTTTTGATAAAAAAATGCCCGAACCGAAGTTCAGGCATAACCATCCAAAATAAATGTGCTATTAATCATAATTCATAAAATGATTCAATTATCCTGCTGCGGTATTTTATATGTCTTTATCGAAATTTGTGTCGATTTGGGTTAATACTAATTAGTTTTCAACTTAAAACTACCTTAACTATTAGCACGACAAGCGTAACTAACAGAATTATTCTTTTAAAATTCTTCATAACTGTTGGTTAAATAGATTTGGTAACACTAAATTCCGTAAAATATTTGAAAAAACCAAGCAATTTTATCAAAATTTGTCAAACAGCATGATTTTTTTGCATTTTAACGATCAATATGTTAATATTTAACATTTAATAAAGTACACGATTTAGAATTTAATCGATGATTGTAAAGCCTGTATAAGGCACTAATACCTCAGGGATTTCTATACCCTTATCTGTTTGACAATTCTCTAAAATTCCAGCCAAAACCCTTGGCAAAGCTAATGAACTGCCGTTTAAAGTATGTGCAAGTTCACTTTTTCCATTTTCATTTTTAAACCTTAGTTTTAAACGGTTTGCTTGAAATGTTTCAAAATTCGAAACTGAAGATATTTCCAACCACCTATCTTGTGCCGTAGAGAACACTTCAAAATCGTATGTCAAAGCAGATGTAAAACCTAAATCACCACCACACAATCTTAAAATTCTATACGGTAATTTTAATTCAACTAAAATAGTTTTTACATGAGCAATCATTTCGTCAAGTGCTTGATATGATCTGTTAGGATGTTCCACTCGTAATATTTCAACTTTATCAAATTGATGCAACCTATTCAATCCTCTTACATGAGCACCATAACTTCCTGCTTCTCTACGAAAACATGGCGTATAGGCTGTGATTGCCTTTGGTAATTCATTTTCTGAAAGTAAATCCCCTCTAAACAAATTGGTAGCCGGTACTTCTGCTGTCGGGATTAAATAAAGATTATCACCATTACTATTCACGTGGTACATTTGCCCTTCTTTATCGGGCAGTTGCCCAGTACCAAACCCAGAAGCTTCGTTAACTAAATGCGGAACTTGAACTTCTTTATACCCAGCTGCTGTATTTTTGTCTAAAAAATAATTAATCAGCGCGCGCTGTAATTTGGCGCCTTTCCCCTTATAAACTGGAAATCCAGCTCCAGTAATTTTATTGCCAAGTTCAAAATCTATGATGTCATATTTTTTAGCGAGCTCCCAGTGTGGTAGTGCGTTTTCACTTAAAACTGGAATATCACCTTCTATAAAGACTTCTTCGTTGTCTTCATCTGTATTTCCAGCTGGAACAGAATCATGCGGAACATTAGGAATTTTATAGAGTAATTCCTTCAATTCTTGAATTTTAGCATTAAGCTGTTCCGTTAGTTGTTTCGTATTTTCTTTTAATCCAGCAGTCTTTTCCTTTAATAGATTTGCTTTTTGAACTTCTCCAGATTTAAAGAACAAGCCTATCTCCTTTGACAATGCATTAGATTCTGCCAAGGTATTATCCAATTGTGCTTGATACGCTCTTCTTGCTTCGTCCAAAACAATTACATCTGCTATCATTGCTTCAGCGTCAATATTTCGTTTAGCCAATCGCGCAATTACCAAATCTTGATTTTCTCTAATAAACGGTACTTGTAACATTGATTAAATTTTAAGCGACAAATTTAAGGAATTAGATAGATCTTTAATCTTGTTTTCGAGGTAAAATCCAATCGTTGTGTTTAAAGATATTCCATTTTGCTGTAGCCATATCTACCTCTGGGTCTATTAACTGTTGAAACGGTTTCCCGTTAACTTTAACTCGGCAATCAACATAAACTGATACATCTTTCCCTTTGTCTTCAAAATTTTGCTTTAGATACTGCGAAAACTGCCAAATAACGTCAGGCTTGGTAGAGACCGCATTCATTTGTTTTCTCGTTAAATAATCTTCTAATTTAATTGGTACAGTTTGTCCATTTGCCTTATCTATTACCTTGTAAAAGGCAGTTCCAGATTTAGACCGCAGCATCATTCTCCAAGACATTCTGTGGCCTTCTTCGGTCCAAAGAACCTCACTGTTTATTGTCCAATGCCGCAGTGGCAAAACTATCTGGACAATAAAATAAAGCAGGAATAAGGTCGATATAAAGACACTTTTTTTTTGTATGGCGACTTCTACTTCATTATAATATTCTTTCTTCTTTAAAAATAAATCCTTAATGGTTTTAGGCTCAAAAAAGAACAAACATAGGGCTAAAGACA